>ERZ837487.8-NODE-8-length-301376-cov-13.206408_pt1 | contig 301376 bp, 278 predicted proteins | sample MGYA00519911_ERZ837487 | MGnify/ENA primary metagenome ERZ837487 (study PRJEB31850, sample SAMEA3708818) | human gut metagenome | biome: human gut; feature: human-associated habitat; material: faeces | place: China | collected 2014 ... | reverse complement strand
TTCTTCATAAACTACTTGATTTTGCACAGGATTTGAACTATATGAATTTAGTTCATTATCAACAATAGTTTTATTCGCTCCATCTTCTATCCCATCCAGCTTCTTTTTATCCGCCGCTGTTATATGAGAAACTTTATCCTCCGTATGCTCTCTAAAAGCAGTCTCTATATCCTCTACCTGCATTATCGTGGGAACTGCTGCCGGATTTACATTGACTGTTATATATTCACTGTCCTCTACCGTCACATTTATACGATAGGATACTCCTGACAATGTTTTTCCATCATATGCAGGCATATAATCCGGATTTTCTCTCGATATACTGATACCATATAATATTTCATTTTCTGAGCTGTCCTTTACATAAACACCCAGAGTTCTTACATAATATGCCTCCGGTATTTGTTCGTTGTTTATTGCGGCTAATATTTCCACTGTCTTTCCATCTGTTCTTGATATTTTGGCTATTATAGCCGTCTGTTTTACGCTTTGCAATTCGCTTATATTTTGCAGCTCAATACCGCTATAATCATAGTCACTTACCGCTATCTTTGTAAATGTCATTGACTCTGTTTCTGAAATAACTTTTGACATAAGCTGTTTGCCCTGTTCTGTTATCACTATGTTTTCCATTATCACACCGCCTTTCCTATTGTTCTCATTCTTGTATAAGTAACATTTCCGCCTATACTCTCTTTTCCTGATATATCATGTGCCGCTTTATTATCTGTTCTCAAATATATATTTACCGGTATCAGCCTGTCTAACATTATCTCAAATTCTTTTACCTGCCCCGGTTTAAATAAATTTGTGGTAATAAACAATTCATAATCTTTAAGATTTCCGCTTATATCGAAATTGTTTACTCCGCAAAATATATTTAATCGACGCAGCAATACTTTATATGTATATGGTACCGTGTCATTCCACCTGTTTAATACTCTTGTTTTACGCAGTTCTAATGTGTCACTGTCTGACGGATTTATTCCCAGCATATTTTCATACTTTTTTATTCCGTACCCGTCGCAGCTTTCAATAAAGGCATTATCAAGAACTTCCGACATTTTCTTATCGGCAATGTCTGTCTCCTTGTTCTCACTTTTCATTATTTCCTGCATTTCAGGAAACTGTTTTATAAACGGTGGAAGATATTCTATCAGCCTTTTTTTCTCTATCATATATTTACATCACCTCTTATCGGTATCTCGTCATATTCAAGAATTATGTTTTCAGATGAACCATTAAGTTTTACCTCTTCAACATCCAAAATCCCGTCAATCATCAACATTCTTGATTCTATCTGGCTAAGTCGTACCGTCAGATTTTCAGTTTCAGACCATGTCTTTGCAAGTTCAGAAAAATATGCATCGATACTATCTTTTATGTTGCTTTCTAATCCCGTATATGTAAAACCCTCTTTATATACAAGATTTAGCAATATGTCTATCCTGTGTCCCTGTACTCCTTTAACATTTACAACATGGCCAATCGGTGCTATCCCGTCACCCTCTCCTGAAATTTCAGGATCTAATGCTGTCTGTACTGTATTTACCAGAACATCTGACGGTACACTAAATTCTGATGTTATGATTATTACTTTTACTGTTCCACCTATTGTAAGAAGTTTTTCTTTCGCAGCACCATATACATTTTTTAACCATGAATAAACATCTTTCCCAAGTGTACTCTCTGACTGGCTTTCATACCACGATGTTACATTTTCACCCGGTATCATGTCGGCAGGCTTGCAGCCGCCGCTCCATGCCCTGATGACTTTACAGCCGCCTACACCTGCAATATCGTTTATCTTTTCTTTATAGTCCGCTTTATTTCCTCCAAAGGCTATCTGATTAAATGACGAGAAATACCTTTCTCTGAATACTTCCACATCCTCCTCATCTTCTCCTGGAATAAGTATCCGTGTAAGCGTGGCACTCTCCATATCATTTAGATTTTCTTTTGTCTCTAAAGGTATGAGCCCGCCTAACTGCTGGTTTCCCGCACTGCCTGCCGTCTCACATATAAGCCTGTAAAGACCCTGCGTGGCATCTATAACAGAAGCAACGGTATAATTAAATTCTCCCAGAGCAAAACGGTCATTTACGGCTATCTGCGTATCTGACGGCACTACTAAAAGCTCACACTCCGCATTGGTCTCCTCTTTCGGATAAATACCTCTTTCTGCGGCCCTCTTTATCAGGTAATAATAAGATGCCGTGTCAGCAAACACTTCATCCATAACCACATCAAGTGCAACATACATATTTGCAAGTTCAAGTGCCGCCGGTGCTATTGCATCATAGATTACCGAGCCCTCTCTCTTGTCAAGTTCATCACTCACATTTTCAAGCATACGCTCCATAAGCGTATCAAAATCATTTTCTTCAAACATTATAATTCCACCTCACTTTCTATAGGTATCTGCTCGTTTTGTGCCGTGACCGCCGTAAATGTTATATAAATGGTTTTCTTATCAACTATTGCCGCCCCGAAATCTTCCACTGATTCTATTCTGTCATCCGCCGTGACCGCCTCAGTAACTCTCTGTTCTATCTCACTAAGTACATACAACATTGATTTTCCGATAAGGTCATTAAGCTCTATGCCGTAGTCCCACGAATATATTTCATAAGCGTATCTTTCCGTATTTAAGATCTTAAGAATTGCCTGTTTTACCGCCGCTTCATCATCCGTCTTTCCGAGAAACCCTGACTTGTCATCCGTCAGATACATTGCATATGTCTTTGATGGTTCTTCATATTCTTCAAAATCATAATCCTGTTCCTCGTCGACTTCCTCGTCATATTCATTATTAGGTATCATCTGCCACCATCCTGTCTACTACAATGTATTCCTGTCCGCCTGCCTTGCGAAACATCAAAACACTATCACCCTCCTTTAATGAATTGTAGATTTTTACATTTTTCTTTGCCACTCCCTCGCCTACTTCCTGCACATAGTCAGTTACATTCCGTGTCTTTACCAGAAAATCATCTTCTATTACAAGGGAATTTGATACTTTAATCTTAAGCGGGTCTGTTCCTATTACATTTCCAACAATATAATCACACGGTCTTGATGCTTTCACAGCTTCAACCGCCATCTGTTTTATAAGCTGTACAATACTTGAATTAGCCACTGACAAAACCACCTCCCGATACAACAAGATCCATAGTGTACTGTCTGTTGTTAAACTTGTGTGTTACCTTTTCGACAAGCATATAATTTGATACTTTCATGTCGCCAAGCTCCAGCATAACCGGAACAAGCGAACCTGCACGCACATTCGTATTTCCTATGACACCGCTTATACTCAAAGTCTTTTGCTTTTTATTGTATATTTTCAACAGTACCGCCGATTTCTGTTTTCCAAGTTTGGGTGTGTTAATCTTTTCTACATATTGCAAAACACCCCACCTGTTTATGCTCTTACTGTTCTTTGTAACATACAGGTCATAAGTACCTTTCTTTTTCTTATTGTCCTTGTTCTCATAAATAAGTTTTATCTGGTTATATACATCCGAGTCTATACTTGTCTGATATGAAAATTCTTCACCGGTTTCCTTGTCGATAAGACAGCCATTTACTTTCATGTCGGAAATCTTTTTTAAACGGAGCTTTCCGACCTCATCAAACAAAACATAAACCATTCCGGTGCTTAGCACGGTATCATCAAGACTGTTCTGTATAATATCAAAAAGCGTTGTGTTATCCTCAATAGCTGACATTCTATAGCCTGTATTCGCAAGTTTTCCACAATTCATATTAAAACGCTTTGCTATAATGTTGATAACTTCATCCGCCCTCTTTTTCTTATATATGAGAGTTTCTTTATTTTTCAGATACCTCAACTGATCATATACGGTAAATGTAACAAAGCCGTCTTTTTTAAATGACCTTGTAAATATAAATCCATAGAAGATCTTTTTCTTATCCACGGTAACAAGCACACTGTTTCCCTCAACTATCTTATATTTTTTCTTATACTTAGTTTCAAAGGTCAGCTTGCCGGGTGTCCCACTTCTCTCCCATGTAATACTTGCACCCTCCAAAGCAGGTATATCATATCTCTTGTTTCCATTCACTACAGTAATAGTCACTATACCCTCAGGAAGCTTTGTTGTTTCCTTTATATCGGCACTTATCTTTTTCTGCGTCGTTTCTTTCTCTTTCAAGATTTTTTTCAGACCAGCCAGTTCTTTTTTACTACTCTTAGTTTTTTTCGTCGTAGTTTTTGTTGGATATTTAGGTACACCATATCCTGTTATCGTTGCATTTGAAAGTGGATATGTCCGCCTTGCAACCTTGTCCGAGGTATTTCCCTCAATGGTATGTAATGTACTTCCAGAAACTTTTTCAACAATCCCGACATGACTTCTGTTTGTCTTGAAATATACTATATCTCCACGCTTTGGTGTATATCTGCCTTTGTATCTGAACAATCCTTTTTTCTTAAACCATGCCATTCCGGCAGAGGTTGACGCTGTCTTTGGCACTATCGAAACTGACACCCCGGCTTTATATGCACACCATGAAACAAACATATGGCACCATGCAGCTCCATTCATGCCATACCACGCTCCATACTTTGTGCGATTGTTCCCCTGTTCCTTATATCCAAGCTCGCCAATCGCAACATCTACTATATCTTTCGCCATAACACACCTCACTTTGGCAGTTTCAAAACCGTACCTTTATACAGATACAATCCGTTAGACGATGACTTTCTGCCATGCTTTTTCGCCGCCTGTTCAATCCTGCTTTTATTGAGTTTATATATCTCTTTCCGCCTTGATGAACTGCCGAGCTGTTTTTTCGCTATATTGAGCAAAGTATCACCTTTTTTTACTTTGTAGGTTTTTGCCGCACTTTTAGAGTTTTTTCTTGTTTTCTTTTTTGACGCTTTCTTTGATGATTTTTTAACCACAAGTTTTTTTATTCCCCACTGGCGGTATTCTTTCATTGTAAGTTTTACGGCAATATCAAGCCCATAACTCTCGACATCTTCCATTATCTCGTAATCTTCGATTGTTACATACTTAAAGACTGTCTCCAAATTAGTTGCAATCTCATAATAATGTTTTCTCCTGTCTTTAATAATTTCCGTTACATGAATCCCTGTTCCGTTTATAATCCCAAGCTGACCGTCATACAAATCTACATTTTTAACCAATTTAAAACTTACCGGCTTATTGCTTTTTTTCCATTCTTCAAGTTTTCCCAGAAAATACTCCGCATTCTGAAATACATCTTTTTCATATTGAGCAAAAGGATATTTCTGAAATACCGGCAATATCAATTCGTCTATTGTTATTTCCGTCAGACCCGGGGTCTTTATAAGATTGACTTCACCCTCGTTAATAAGGGTGATAGTCTTATTGTTATTGCCAATCTTATATGATATTTTTCCGGGTGTTACAGGAAACAGCACATCTTCTATATACATTGAATACATTATATATGCACTCCTTCCGCTGCTGAAATCATCTGTTCTTCCATTGTCTTTCTAAGGTGCTCTGTCACACCGTCAAGGTCGAGTTCTTTGCTTATTTTGTTGTGATTTGTCTGATGCACTGTTATCTTTGCCGTAGTAAAACGGTTTATGTATTTCTGTGCCGCCATATCACGGATATATTTCAAGTCCTCACTTGTTGCCGTAAGTGCCTGTGCCGACTTTGCCGTATTCTTTGCCGTGCCTGCCGTGTTTTTCGCAGTTGCGGCGGTATTTGCAGCAGTAGCCTGATTCAGATTAGTTCCCTGAGTTTTTCTTAAAGTTTTCTCATAATCATTTTTATTCATATCCGTTGCAGCTTTTTTGCCACTAAACATATTTTTGACTTTGTTTGTCACTCCGTCACCAAATGATGAACCTGATTTGTAGGCTTCACCATAATTTTTTCTTTTAATCATATATTTTGATGGGTCAACTGGCTTAAAATATACTTCCTGTTTTCCAACAATCCCATCAACATAATTACTAAACTGATTTCTAACCCCAGATATTCCATCTGATAAATCTGTTCCTATAAGTGCATCTATAGTTTGAGCAACTGACTGGGCAACAGACATAATCGTATCAAGCAGGTCACAAAAGAGTTTTGCAACAGCTCCTACGGGGTTACGAAAAACATTTCCTAAAAAGTTAGCAAGTTTAGCAATTAAATTCCAAAGTTCAATCAACAATGAAATAATAGTGTTGACAACTCCTATGATAAGATTTTCTACAACTGATACTACAACTTTCAGACTGCCACATATAACACCAAATGTACTTTTAGCAACTCCACCTGTTCGAGCTATTTTAGCTGCAACCAATACAAGCACTCCTATAAGAGCAATAATCAAGAGTATGATCCATGTTAGCGGACAAGATAATAATGCAGTATTTAGTCCAAGTTGTGCGGCTGTTTCTTCTGTTTTTGCTGCTACCGCTATCCTTGTTGCGGCTGTTGCGGCTGTTGTTGCGGCTGTTTCTGCCGTTGTTGCGGCTACCACTGTCCCTGTTGCAGCCGCTTTTGCGTATTCTGCCACGCACATTGCCATCTTTATACCTGTCGATACAAGTTCTACTGCTTTTACTACACCCATGATTGCAGCATATGCCGCCAATGCCGCCGCAACACCATATACTATCGGACTGATCGTTGACCAGTTATTTATTACAGATGATGCACAATTTGCTATCCAGCCTGCCACCGGAGCAAGCAGGGTTATTGTCCCTGATGCAATATTTCCTACATTGTTAAGCACTGTTTCAGCCGTACTGCCAAGACTTTTTATGCCGTCTAATATCGTTCCAAAGCCGGCATTTGACAGTCCCTCATTTACACCATCTATCACACTGATAAGACCTCTTGTTACTGCTGCCTTAGCATTTGCTATGGAAGTTGCCCATGTATCACCTGCTTTTTTTGCGGCACCTGATATATTAAGCACACCATTTGTTCCGTTTTCAAAAGCACCTGATACCGTGTTGATAAAGTCCTGTGCGGATATTGTTCCCTTTGATAGATTTGACTGCACTACGGAAGATGATTGTCCTGTTGCTTTTGCATATATTCCTACAGCATCTATTCCTCTGTCTGTCAATCGGTCAAGCTGGTCCATCTCAACTTTTCCTTTTGTCATCATCTTTCCTAATGCGTCCGTCACCTCACGCAGAGAATCATTTGTCCCGTCGCCATAAAAAGCAACGGCATCCGACCATGCCTTTACCTGGTTTACGGCATCACCTGTTCCCATTCCTCTTGTAACAAAATTCTGAACAGAACTTGCAGCGGTATCAAGGCCATAGGCTGTACCTTTTGTCATATCCTTAAGTTTTGCAAGTGATGCCGTGGCAACATCTGAACTTCCTGTAATCGCTGTCATTGTTCTGCTATAGTTACTCATGGTATCCATTCTGTTTATAGCTGCGTCCATCTGACCTTTAACCGCACCTATAGCTGATTTGACTATTGATAATCCCGCTAAAGCTCCTACAAGTGACTTTGCACCTGATACTCCGCCCTGCATACTTTGATTAAAGTTTTGCTGGCTTCTCGTATTTTGTTCGATTGCATCACCGACACGGCTTGTCTGTTCTGTCATTGCCGCCGGAACTGCCGTCTGGGATAATTCCTCTCTCAATCCCTGTGCTGCCGTTGTCGCCTGATGCAATTCACTTCTGATATTCTCATAGGCAGACGCATCCACATCTGTATTCATTGTATTGTTCAATGTTTCCATCTGCGACACAGCCATGTTCACTGAATTGATAATATTCATAAGCGGTGCACTAAATCTGTCTACAAGCTGTATTCCTGCCTGTATTGAAGCCATATCATCACCTGCCTCTCGCCTTTCTCTCAGCCTTTTTTTCTTCTTCCTTTTCTGCTTCAATAACAATATTTATCGAAGCTATAATAAAACTTTTTTCACTTTCTTCCATCTCAATCCATTCTGACGGTCTGATTTTAAGTTTATGAAGGGCATAATGAGCGTATGCGGCTTCATTATCCCCTCCGTTTATTAGTTTTTTGCCTCTTCCACCTTGTCATCCAATGAATCAGAAAAGCCCTGGAAATCCTGAACCCATGTGCATAAATCCTGATATTCTCCCGGATCATCCACCATTTCATATACAAGGTCCTCAGGTTTCTTTACCCCGTAGCTGTCCTGAAGTTCTTTGTTATAAAGATCTGGTGTTACCGTAGAAGCAACTATCATACTTACAAGATACTTTGATGTATTAAGTTTAGGACGATACATATTCGGCTTACCCTTTACCTGAACATCTATTGTGCAGTCATCACGAATCGACTCATTAAGTTTTGAACTGATATGCTTAAATTCCCAGCGGAGTGGCTTTCCATCACTACCAAGCATTGACTTAGTCGGTGCGTACTCCTCATTTTTCTTCTGAATCTTGTTATTTTTCATAAATCTGCTTAAGTTTGACATATTTTTATTTCCTTTCTTTTATAAATTTATTTTGTTCTACAGCTTCTTTTCATTATTCCGACATTAAAAATCCGGTTAATTCAGCAAACTTCTTAGGAATACTAAAGTCCTCAAATGTAAAATCCATATCCTCGTCAAGATACTCTCCGTCAGCATCAAATTTTGCAAGTACACCACCATCTATATTGCATCCTGTCAGCACGATCTCCTGTCGTCCTGCCGCTGAACCTTTGTCCTCATTGACTATAGTCATATCGAAATATGTATCCAAGCCTGATTCCTTATAGTTGTACATCATCTCACGGAAAACAGATGTATTGTAATGGAAAGTTGCCTTACCGGTACCCTCCCATCCGGTTGCCTTATTTCCTTTTCCCGTCTGACCGAGAATAGGAATCTTACTCTTTGTCTTTGTAAATGTCACTTCAACATTTAATGCCTGCATAAAGTTATATCTTCTATCGCCTATAGTGATATAACACTCGGCAAGAGGTGCCGCTACCGTATCTTTTGCAAGCATAACAACATTTTTCTTTGTCTCTTCTGGCATCTGAATATCCCCCTTTTTACGATATTGTGACTGTCATATACATCTTTGACATTGCATTAACTACAGTTACAGCATTTTCAACTACTACAGCTTTCTTTGTATCACCCTGTAAAACCTTAACATCTGACTCATTAAAGTTTTCTATTGCTCCAATACGCTGAAGCTCTTTGCGGAGTTTTACAAGGTCAGTCCACAGTGCAGTCCTGCCAGCCTGGTTGTTTGGCATCTTTCCGAGATACTTTGTATTAAACAAAACAGCATCATCATTTGCTATCTGATCAATGACCCTGATAGTCTGATTATCTTTGAATACATCTCCCTGCGTGTCAGTTGTCGTCACCATCGTGTTTATATCATCGAGTACACGGACTTCACCGCTCACATTATGAAATACAAATTCACCTCTCTGTAAAGCCGTCTTAAGCTGTGTCTGCGTATAATCAGTATCAGTTTCAAACTCGCCATCATATACTCTGTTCTGCACAGATGCACTGATGGAACATCCACATTCTGCTCCTGTCGTCCAATACACAAGTGATGCTGCAGACTCTCCATCATCAAGTACCTTGTTTTTCACGCTGATAACTCCCATATGATCTGCTTCTTTGTAGTTGTATAATACAAGCTGGAATTTGATTCCCATCTCATCACGAAGCCTTTTAACAAATGATACATAAAGTCTCTTTGTAACTTCATCCTCCACCACAACACCCATTGCGTTATAGGCAAAGGACTCAATCTTATCAAGATATTTCTGATGAGATTCTCCGGATGTGGTTCCGTTTGTTCCATCTGAGAGTTTAATCCCTGCTGCCACGGTAAGCTCTGCATCTGCCTTAAATACAACATAATCATTTGCTGCAAGCTCTTTTGCATTTGCAACTGTCTGACTGTCAACTTTTGAGGCATCAAGATATGTTACTACATCAAATTTTGACGGTTCATCCACATTCTTGGAAACACTTATCGTAATATCGTTTCCTCTCGTGCCTGCATATCTTGCCTCGGCAATGTCACTTGACGCTTTCTTTCCACCGCTGTTTAAACGGTACGCATAAAGCGTTACAGCATTGATAAAAAGGTCACGAAGCCCTTTTAATTTGTCGCTGTCATACGCATATCCGAATATCATCTTTGAATTTTTCTGAAAGTCCTCATTTGTCACAGTAAAGACCTGTTCGTCAGGACCCCAGTCGAGTTCAAGCGGCATTGTACATATACCTCTGTCAGACAGGCTTGCCGTTGCCGCCGCAGCCGACACAAAGTTTATATATGTTCCTGGTAATACTTTGTTCTGCGTTGTAAAACTTCCTCCACCTAATGCCATTATCTCACCTTACCTTTCATAAATTTTCTGATAAGCTCATCAACCTCTGCCAATGTGTACTCTTTTCCATCTTCAAGCACGGCATTGACAACATCTTTCTTATCAATATATCTGGCAGATGTTACCAGATTATCTTTCTTAAATCTGATTTCAGCCTGTGGCTTATTTTCAGATTTTTTATTATCTGCCGCAGCATCCATTTTTCGGACACTTACGGACTTATTTTTGTTTTGCGGCATAATCATCACCTATCCTTTCGCCTTAACTCTGGAGTTCACGCTTTCCATTCTTGGTACATCCTCTTCCGGCTTTCTTACAAAGAAATCATAATTTACAAAAAAATGTAAAATATCATCCGTTATCTCATAGCTCATATCCGTACCACGAAGCAAACCTGAGTCATACGGTATTGTCTCAAGAAGCATTAACAGGTTCTCTCCAATATCGTACAGTTCCCTTTTTGTGGTACTTTCTGAAATATACTGGATACAAAACGGGTTCTGCTTTAAATATCTTTTTCCCGGATACTTTTTTATCCCCGGCTTTAAGCTCTGAATAAAAAAGCAAGGTTCATCTAAACCCTGCTCTATACTCTCTATATAATTTTCATATCCATATTCTGAATAAAGCACATTACTTATTGACTCAGCTATCCCGGTTATCATCATTAAACACTCCCTCCAAAAATTTCTGAACTTTCTTTTCAATTATCTTTGGGGCGGCATTTTGTAACTCCTGCACGGATACTGTCATCATAAAACGACCCTCTACCCAGCCACTTTTAAGTTTCTTTCCTATCGCCGGCACATATCTGCCCGGTGTCTGTCTGTGGCCGTACTCGACATAACTTGCATATTCAACAGGATTTATTATCTCCACTTCATATGCGTTACCTGTATTCCTTATCTCAAGACCTGATACGAAGTCCTCAACATTAGATGTTCCTCCATCAGAGCCACTGGACGAAGTCCAGCCCCTGCGCAGTGTTCCACCCTTTCTTGAGGACATTACAAGAAACTTATTCTCGCTGTCATCCTCAAGGTCATATGTATCTGAATAATCGCCAACCGGTGTCCTTTTGATAACCTTTCTGAGCAGTCTTGCCGCAATCTCTTTGGCACATGACTCACAAAATTTTTCGGCATCACTCTGACTTATCCTGTTTAGTTTTGTTTGCAATTCTCTTAACTCTTTTAAATCCACACTGCCCATTCCAGCCATCTAAGCCCACCTTTCAAACAATTCAAGCACTATTTCCTGATGTGTCACATATACTGCAGGTACACCGCTGTATGTATAATCCTTTGTCACACCGTTTTGCGTCACTGTTATCTTACTTCCGGGATTTATGTTTATATCAGGTGCCATAAATAATTTAATAGTCTGTGATACCGCCATTGCCGCTGCCGTATCTGCTGCCGCCTGTTTACTCTGAAAAGACAGCTTACACGGTATGTCTTTAAGCACCGCCACATCATTAAAAGCCGTCAGATGCGTTTTTTCATCTTTGACTTTCTTATGTTCATACACTGTCATTTTACCGCTGTATGCTGCTTCCTGTGCCTTTCTTGCGGCTTCAAATGCTTTGTTTACCACATCTACCATTTTATCCTCCTGAATGATGCAAATTCGCTCTTTCCATATGACCTAAGATAATTGATAAAATTATCAAGCCGCTGCTCCGGAGTAAGCGAACTTTCCCCCGTGGCAAACACCGTGTTCGTATCTCCTGCCTGTATCTGCTTAACAGCATATGATAAATCTATGTTCAGGCTCTCAGGGGCAAATGTCTTTTTGCTTAAGAGAAATTCGCCCACTGCCATATCAACAGCTATATGTTCAAGCCCCTCCGGAACATCCTGCCAGTTTATTTCATTTTTTATCGTGCTTCTCACTTTCTCAACGGCAAATGTGATTGCAAACTCATCTGATCTGTCAGTTTCAACCCCCAAAGAAGATAATCGTTTTAAGACCGCATCTGTATTAAACATACCTTATCACTTGCCTTTCCTTGTTCTTCCTTTGGTCTGTACATCAGGCTCCGGAGTTTCTTCGTCTGATTTCTTTTCTTCATCAGGCTCGCCCGATATCTCATATCCCATATCACGAAGTTTTTCCGCAAGCTCTGTATCATTTGTTTCAAATCTGCCATTTACAAATTTACAAAGCTGACAGCCTTTTTCCTTATCCCATATGATATTTGCAGTAAGAGGCTTTTTATTTATGATATACATATTCTTATCACCTCGCTTTATTTTACTTCCAGTCCTGTTATTGCACCATGTAAAAATGCCGGTGCATGTGCAAGTCCTATCTGGCCATAAATCTGTATTCTGTCAGATGCACCATTCTTTGCAAGTTCCTCCTCGAAAAAGTTTCCTTTTCCCGGTACCGGCTGGAATACAGGAGCTATCTGTGCCACATCTGCCACAAGCAGACCGTCTTTCTTCATAAACGGATCATAGCATATTCCGACCTTACAGAAATCACTTTCAATCTGTGTGATGTTCATTCCGGCAATGTTCTGTGTCATCTGCATCTGTGCTTTGAAGAAATCAGCATACAGATTTGTTATAACCTGTTTAATATATGAATTACAGAAAAGTACCATATTACCAAACATTGCTCCGTTGTCAGCCATTTCCCTAAACAACTGATCCAGCATATCCTTAGATAATGCGCCACTCTTTGCATCGATGGATGTTCCTGCATCCGAAGTACAAAGTTCCAACATTCCACGGGTCTTGTTTGCCGTATCTCCATCCGTTGTCTTATTGTAAGTTCCATTGAGGAATGAAAACTCTACATCTCTTGCAATCTTAATAAGTTTCTGCTGAATCTGAAATGCTTTTTCATCATTTGGATTTGCCGACTGATTAGCCGAATTTAAACCTGACAGCCTGCCGCTGTTTGACTGCTTTGCATATGTCAGGTCTATTGTCTCCTGATGAATCTGCACGACATTTGTTTTCTGATCTCTTGCTATATGTGCTGCTGCCGGAGCTGTCACTGATGCGTTTTCTGAAATATCAGGCTGTACTGCCTCCGGAAGTGAATACTCAACACCTGTTGAAAATTCAAAATTATCTGTCTGTTTTCCACCTGTCAATCCGCCTATCATAGATAAAAACGGTGTCTGTGTAGGTGATGCCGTAAATAGATCACCCGCATAATTTGGTAAATTAAATGTGTTACCTGTCCCTGCTACATTCTGTGGCATATTCTATCACCTTTCCTTTCTTTTACATTAAAGCAATCCCGTCATTCTGAAATGCTTCCTGTTTGATATTGATAACTTCTAACTGGTTGCCGTTCTTTCTTGCCTCCGCAAGTCTTGCTTCATAGCCTGCCTGCTTTGAATTTGGCACCATTGATGAACTGCCCGGCTGAAATCCGGTAAACTTTGTCTGTGGCTGCTCAGACTCACTAAATAAAAACTTTGAGCCGTCGTCTGCCTTAAGTTTATCAATCTGTTCCGAAAGACCTTTTACAAGCCCGTCATCTAACAACGCTGCATCATCAAGATTAAGCAATGCTCTTACTGCCTTATTGTTCTTTGCACCACTCTCCGTAAGTGCCTTATCAACAGCCGTATCAATTTTAAGCTGTGTAAGTTCCTTTTCATGTGCTGCTGCCTGCGTCTTATTATCCTCCTGAAGCTGTTTAATCTGTTTCTTAAGCTCCTCATTGTCACCGGCAGATGCTTTCAGGTTCTCAAGCTGTTTATCACGCTCTTTAACCTGCTTTTTGAGATTTGCATTTTCGGTCTGCACTTCTTTGCCTGCATCCTCCACATCAGCTTTGTTGATGCTAAGAACTTTGTCCGCCTGCTCTTTGTCAAGACCTAAATCTTCAAGTTCCTGTCGTGTCATATCTACACCATCCTTTCCGTATCGGTTTAATGCCTTGTCATACCCGGCAATTTTATGTATAAAAAAAAGACCATGAAAAAATCTGGTCTTTTAATATCTTTATGGTTGCACCGGTGCAACTTTTTTAATCTTCTATTTCTTCCTTATCCTCAATCAGCTTTAAAGCCTCCTCCGACAGTAAAGGGTCATTTTCAGCAAAAGGAAATTTTACCTTTACATCTTCCGGTGTCTCTATTGCCGAATACAATTCTACACCCTTGTCCAAAAGTTCGGAAAATGTATCTATAGCCCTCCTTGCCTTATCTCGTTCTTCCTCATTTACAAGTTTTATACCACTACTTTCCTCTATTTGAGATACTGCATCATCAAGCATAAGCGTTTTCATTCTTCTAAAGGTATCTATCATCTCCTGCCCTACTTCATTTTTTTGCCGCATAGTTTCAAGAATTTCTTTCTGTTGATTTATAACCACTTTATTAGAACGAAACTGCGTTGCAATCTCCGACATTTTTGAAAGAATCGACATAATGACATGACTTCCTGCTGCCGCCTTAATAAAAAGAGACAACCACATAGAACCCACATCAACCGTGTTAAAAACAATCTCCTCTCCACTTCCACTTATAAAAGGACACTGACTTAATATAAAATCAATATCTTTCATGTATTGTATATATTCTTTTAAATCATTACACTTTGGTATTTTTATATCAATTCCCTCTTTAGCTTCACCAGCTTCTAATGACTCATATAATTTTACCACCGAGTCTAGTCTGATTTTTATCTCATTTAAAACACTGTTAAAATTTGTTTTTGTAACAGCGTCTATTCTTGGATTTGCATCACTTCTTACATATACAGGAATGATTTTTATTGCATTATCTGCATAATCTTTGATAAATTCCATTTCCCTTAGTAAACTCAAAGCTGTAATTCCATTTTCCCACCCATTTATTTCAAATTCTCTTGAACCATTAAAATCAGAAAAAGTAATTTCATCAATACTTCGTTTTGCTGTTTTACAAAGATAATATATATTATATAATCTCAAGCCATTCACCTCTTTAATCACATATCAAGCATTTTTCTTATAAGTTCTAAATCCGTTACCTCGAATGTTACTTTCCCACTCACAGGCTCCATGTCCTCATATCGAAGTCCCGAAAAAAGCAAACGCTCACATGAACTCTCACCCTGCACATCTCCTAAGGCTTCATATACTTTTCCCGAATTGAACTCATTTTGTATCTGATATTCAATATCCTCACACAGCATAAATGATGCATGAATTATCTTTTCACCTTTACACTGTCTGCCTAATATCGGAGTTATGTTTTTTATTTCTTTTATCTCTATCTTTCCAGCAAACCTTGCAAGCGGTAATCTCCTGCCTGCTGTAATCACATTAAGCTCTGCATTTGTGATATTTAATGTTTTTATTAGTGTTGTCATTTTTTACTGTCCCCATCCTCATTGTTTTGTACATCCTCGTCGTCAGTAAGATGCTTATCCGGAGCAAGCGTTCCAAATTCATGCATTACTTTCTCCAGCATTTTATGTGTGTATGCTTCTTCTTTTTCTTCCTCTGTCAATTCACCATCTCCTATTGTTACAAACTTAGGTATTGACAATTCCATTCTAAGTTTTCTACATTCCTCTGGTGAAAGCTCTTTTCCTCTTTTTATCTGTTCTTCTTGTGGCAATAAAATCCATTCTCTCGCAGTCAACATATCTATACCTCCCTAAGCAAAATGCTCCATTTGTCATCAGCAAAATATTTATCTATAACTAAAAATTTTGAACCTCTTTCATAAAGCACCTCATTCTCATTTAATCCTATATTTCTTATATCATGTCCATTTTTAGCACCGAGAATATAAATCTGTATTTCTGAATTACCAACATCCACCTTTCCTGTCGTTGTACTCCAATATTGTGGTATGTGTGTTATTTTCCCAACCACAAAACTTTCTACAAAACCCCTTGTTTTTTCTTCAGCATCCGACCAACTTGAAAAATCAACAGTTCTTAATAAATCACCTTTATATTTCGGAACTTTTGACAATGCACTGTCTAACAAATTTATAAACCTCTGCTGTTCATTACTTAATTTTGTAATATCGTCTGTGTTTCTAAGTACTTCATTTATCACATAGGAGTCAAAACTTTTATATCTTATAATTGCTCCCAATTCATTATCTGACAATTTCATTATATCATCTTCCAACCCATTTTGCATCTTTTTTAGCGGCAAACTCAACTGCTCCATATCATCTTTTGCCCCGCCTTTTACAAATGCCTGTTCCCACTCCTTATATGTCATATTCCCCGGCACATAATAGACCTCACCGTCCTCATTTCTTGCGGCTCTCTCTCCTACTATGCCCAGTTCTTCCTCATCATCAAAATAAGGTTTTATTGTGCTCCTGCAATATACATGAAACGGCGGTGCATTTACTCCGACCTCCCACTCTGACATTGGGAAGTGTTTTCTATCCATTTTCCTACAGATATTTGATGTATGACTGTCAAGCGTCGCCACTATCTGAAATTCTTCTACATCCAGTTCCTTAAAGGCTTCTCTCTGCGATGCGGCACTAAAAAAGGCCTGTTCTGTCATAACAAGCCTGCCTGCTGCCCTCTTTGATACATCCATTCTTTTTGACAATTTATCTATTGCCTTTTGAGGACTTTCACCGAGTATTATATTTTGTGTGAGTATCTGGTTTAATTCACCGACAAGTTTTGTTCCATTGCCCCATATGCGTTCAGAGAAATTCTTACCGTCTGCCGCCCACGGACTGTTTATGACCTTGTCTATCTTTCTTTTATCTATTGTGGAAAAGTCCCAGCCTATGTGCATACCTTTCTGAATTTCATATGCGGTGTGCATATAGCCATCTTTGTAGACATTTCGCATTGTTTTATCTATAGTCTTTTGCTGACCGGCTGTCAGGCTTTCAATCTCCTGCCTTAAATCCATTTTCATGGCTTCAAGTCTTGATATGTGATATTTGGCAGATGCGTTTTCAAGCTCTTTCATCCATCTGCCGTTGACACCGTTTTCCCTGCCGTACTTTATGTACTGGTTTACATCCCACTTAAATTCCTTAAGTTCATTTGCATCGAGCAGTTTATACGCATCCTGCACAGTCACATCATTGTTTGCGGCAAGTCTGCCGTACCACTCATTTATTTTCTTGTCTATACTTTTTATTGATGTCTGGTACTGCTGTTCGATTTCCTTACAACAGTTTTTTCCTTTTTGGTTTTGTGCTGCTTCAAGCTGTAAAAACCTCTTTTTCCAATAATCTGCATTTGGCACTATTCTTCACCTGCATCCTCTTTCTTTTTCCGCTCATCCGGTGTTTCTTCCTGTTTTTCATCATCCTGCTGTCCGTCCTCCTCGTCCTGCTGCCCGAACGGCTCATACATAGATGCGGCTTCCTCCTGCTCTTTCTGCTTCTGCTCCTCAATCCTTTGCATTTCAAGTTTTGGGTCATCCACCCACGGATGTTTGCCTATTATGGTTTCATTTGATATAAGTCCCGATGATTTCTGGCAGTTGTCAATTATCTCTCCCTCGTTCATCAGAATGTCACGGTTGAATATTATGTTTACTTTTTCATTTTCAAATGAACCGTGCCCCGTATTTGCAAGGTGCATATTTACAAACCACAGAATATCTTCAAATGCCGCCTGGTATTCTGTTTCCATATCATTTGCATCTAAATCTATATCTGAATACATTGATAAGATATTCATCTGATTTGCATTACCGCCGAGCCTGTCATCTTTGGCATCATAGCCCATTGCATTTTCTATTAGTGCTTTTTTGAATATCTCTAATATACTTTTATAATTTTCTGCATTTACATTTATCTCCAGAGTCTCGACGCCGCCCTTTGTATCTCCGTCATATCTGACTTTGACAGCTCCAAAAGTGGCAAGATTTTTTCTGAACTCTCCGAGGTTTGTTCCATCGTAGTTCTTTAATACAAGTATTGTATTCCTTGCGTCCTCCTGCATATTATTTTCAAAATCAGATAACATTACATTTATACCATCCTGCAATGTCTTTACATTCTTTATAAGCGGTGTTTCAAGCTCATTTCGCTTTAAAGGTATAAGAGGTATGCGGGACCAGTTTAAACCGTCTGCTGCCCTGTCTCCGTCCGTCATAGTCACATAACAACTGTCCTGTTCATTTACAGTCACATCAGGAATGAGTGTGGCACCGTCAAGCACATATCTGTGCACCCCCATCATGTCAAACACTTCTACTTTTTCTATAACCACGGGAATATTTTTTTCATAGCCGGCTACAAGATAAAGCCTTACCGCACCCTGCAGCTTTGTATGCTCTGAATCCGCCCAGAACGGAAGTATCTCATATGACGGAAACAGTCTGAAAGTAAAACTGCCCTCCTCATCATAATAAGGATAAAGCCATGCCATACCTCCATTTAAGGCATACTTACCTGACTTTTTCAAAGTCCTCATAAATTTTTTATTAAAAACCTCTTTCAGAAGCTCTGAATACTGTTCGTTGTCCGTTTCTATCGTGAACGGATTGCCAAGCAGATAATTACTTTTCTGATTTACCATCTTTGCATACTGGTTATCTATATTACGGTTGTTCGGAAGATTTTCAACTACCTGCAGTTTGCCGTCCTCACCTATCATTGTCCTTTTTCGCATCAGTATGTCGTGCTCATTGTCATAATATAAGTGCCCTTTTATCTGCATATGCCTTTCGGGTGAGTTCTTCCACCGCATTATGGACTGTTCAAGAAATTCCTTGTCGCTCATATCGCCGTTTACTCCGTAAAGTATGAAATGAGCTATCCTGTCAATCAATCTGTTAAATCCGTTCACTGTTTCCTCCTAATCAAAGCTAAACGCATCACCTCTTGATATATCTTCAAGTGCATAACGCATTGCATCCATAAGATGATTGAAATCATCAATCGGTCTGTTTATCTTTTTTCCTGTTTTTGTATCTGTATCCCATGTATAGTTGCTTATCTCTGTGATGAAATTTACACATCGTGGATGTATGATAATGTGATAATCCTGTATAAAATCAATACCATTGTTGATACTGTCTTTTCCTTTTCTGGCTTTTCTTATGCCCTTTAGTCCAAGTTCTCTCAAACGGTCTATTGACTTTGGTTCTGCTGAATCTGCTGTTATCTTTTCTTTCTGATAACCCATCTTTTCAACTTCCGTGGCAATCGACTCGTTGCTCATGCCCGGATTATACATTTCATCAAATACCCATATTGTTTTGCTGTTTGTATCAATAAAACCGCAAAATAAAGCACTCGGATCGTTCGTATAACCGAAATCAAGTCCGAATGCTGTCTTTACTCCTGATATTTTCTTTACATCCTCAATCGAGAACGCTTTTTCTTCCCAGTTTTCATATACAAGACCGTCAACTATACCCCAGTCTCCCAGTCCCGCTACCTGGTATCTTCTCGGATTTTGTTTTTTCATTGTTTCAAAAACTTTTAAATCCGCTGCGTCAAGCCACTCATTACATTTGTAATTCGTAGTCATTGCAAGTATATCAGGGTCTTTCTTTGCATCAAAAAAACGCTTCTTTATCCAGTGGTGTTCATTCCACGGGTTTAAAGTAAGCGTTATCTGTTTAAAAAGTCCTGAGCCATCGGGAACAGCTCCACGAATCGACTCGTCAAGCATATTGAAGTCATCTTCTGAACTTATCTCATATGCTTCCTCAAGCCACATCCAGCACAGACAGCCTACATCAACCGTTATTGATGTTACTTTCAGCGGGTCATCAAGTCCTCTGAAATATATCTTCTGCCCTGTCGACTTGTATGTCATTTCAAGCGGCGATTCTTTTATATCCCAGTGTGCATCCACACCCAGTCTGTGAATAGCCCATTTCAACTCGGTAAAGCATGAATCTTTAAGAGTCCTGTAGGTCTTTCTGACTACAAGCGTATTTGCATCAGGATATTTCATCATATTGGTGATATACCATAGAGCTGTCGTCTTTGATTTCTTTGACGCTCGTGAACCTTTACATACACGATACCTGCCCTTATATCTCCAGTATGTCCCATATCCTTTTCCGACCAGCTCCGGCAGTCTTACATTTACTTTTCCGGACTTAGTCTTTTTATTTTCTTCAGGATATAATATAAATTTCTGATAAGCGAATATGTGCTGTGAAGATATTCTATTTTTTACCATAAGCACTTACCTAATCTTCCAAAGCATCTTCACCGGATATTACTATCGGCACGGCAACATTTACATCTACCTTGTCATTCCACATTCCAAGATGTTTTCCGAGCATTTCAAGTGCTTTCAGTTTTGAAAAAATCTTAATCTCACTCTCTTCACTGGTTCCGTTTTCTCCGCTGAAAGATTTATGTTTTATCGATTCTACGCAGGCAAGGTCCTCTGGTCTGGCATCTTCTTTTATCTCTCCGCTGCTTTCTACAATATCCGTAATCTTGACAAATGCTATCTTTGCAAGTTCCAAGACTACTCTGTCCTGATTTATGCCGGTGCGTCTGCTCCTCAATGCCATTGCCTCTCCAATAGCACTTTGAACCTTAACATTTCTTAACATCCTTGAGCCCTGCACATCTGCCGTTTTTACTGAATATCCTGCTCTTATGGCGGCTTGTGTTGCGTTCAGGTCAACGAGGTATTCTTCAACAAATCTTTGCTGCTTTTCTGTTAATTTAGCCATATCACAACACACCTGCCTTTCAAAATATGATATAGCCAAGCAATATTCCAAGCAAAACGCCTGTGAACACGGATGAAAACCATATTGTTAATAATCTTCTGATTATTGCCTTTTTTCTTAAACCTCTAGAATAAATCATCCGCTCACCTCCGGTCATTCTGCTGCCGCCTCACTCGTTTTATGTATATCCGTGTACAGAAAAAATGGCATCACACTACATTACAAGCATTTTCCTATACACTGAAAAGACCGGCTTTTACACCGGTCTTTCGCATATCTACATAATTAACAAGGAGGTTACTTTTCTTTTGCTTCGCAGTATAACAATATCATACTTTTCAGGTGACATTCACTGACATTTACTCCCATTTTTATTAAAATTATATAAACTTTATAAATTACATATAATTTTTTGATTTATTTTATACTCTGCTGTCTCTTTTAAAACCGTTGCATTGTATTCTATATCAGAATACTTGTCATATATTTCAGCATCCCTGACTATCTCCATGTTCCAATGCTCAATGTAAAAGTTGTTTAATGGAAGTCTTATATTATATGGCCGCATTAAACTCATTTCATCAGTTATTAGTACATCACAATACCAGCCTTTCACACTGTCAACTCTTCTGTATTTTTCAAGTTCTATTACATCAAATTCACCATAGCATATTTTCACAAGCTCCATCCTGTCACCATTGCGCATACATATGTCACCTTCAAAAATAAAATGACCATTTCTATCTCTTAAACCTGAACATAACCTATTAACTTTCATTTCTTTTTTCCTCCAAATGCTCAAATGCCTTTTTATGTGCCCTATACACTCTTTTCTTATATTTCTCAAAATTATAGTCGAGGTCTTTTTTATCACTGTATATAAATTTCACAATATCATTCCACTCTTTTATATCAATATATCTTGCAAATAATACTGCTGCCTCTACTGGATTTTTTAAGCTTCGGATTATCTTCTCTGCCTTTATGCTTTCTCTCGCAGTCCTGCTTTTGAGAATATCAATATATTTTTCCTGTTCGAGTATCTCAGATACATCATGTGCCATGTTTGCATCTCCCGATGAGCGGCTGCCTTTTGGCATACCTGACAAGTCAGGAGAGGATATTGCCGCCATGTTTTCCTGCATATCTCTTAATCTCTTTTGTGCCATTCTTAATTTTATACGGTTCTGTCTTATGTTTCTGAAATACTCTCTCATTTTCTATACCTCCATCAATATTCTTCAGGTGCCGGATTTTCCGGCAATGGCATCCAGAACATTATCCTGTCCGCCGCAAAACTCCATCTTAATTTCCCGTTATCCTCTACAACACTCATAAGCGACTGCCTGCACTGTTCTTCATCAATCTTTCTAAATGCGATATATTCTCCCGGCTCATCAGGGCAGGCTTTTCTTCTCGTCGATACCCACTCACCAAAAGCCGGTACAAACTTTTCATTCTCCGGTAATACCTCAGGATAATTGTGTATCTCATACTGACCGGAAACAACATCGCTTTCTTCTGTGTCATTTTCTTCCGGAGGATTCATTGCATCGAAACCATTACCACTCACAGCATTTTCAGGTTCTTTTGATACTGTATCACCGCTTATATCACTTTTCTGTTCTGTTTGCTTATTTTCAACAGCACTCGACTTTTCTTTAGTAACGGCAGTATGTTCATGTTCTATAATATCCTGCTCATCTTCATCAACATCCGGCTCAATTTTAATATCTTCATTACACATTTCATATACAAATTTAAACGCATCAGTCAACTGCTGCCATGTCGTTTCCTCTGCCTCTCCGGTACGGACATTTATAATAACAGGTGGTTCATCAATGCCGTTTATTGACAGCATCAGCTTTCCTATTCCCTTTACCCTTGCCGGAATCATATCCACACCGCTCGGACTCAAAATATCTGAAAACTTTTCAGCAAATTCTTTTTCGCTATACATCGGATTTCCTGAATACTTTTTTAAAAGCTCTGCTGCCGTTTTAAATTTTTCATTATTTTCTTTAAAATAGACATACATCCACTGTTCAAATATATTTTCAAATTCTTCTGCAGGCTTTTCAGGTGTTTCCAATGCTACTTCTATATCTGTTATCTTTTCTTCGTCCCTCACTTCTTTACGGATATTTTGTATCTGACCTTTTGTCATTTCAGGCGGGATATTGTCAGCTATAGCATCAGGGAGTGTTATCATCTCGGCAAGTTTAGCTACTCCATAATCCTTGTATGCAGCCGCTATATGCTCTCCGTATCCACCCTCCGAATATTTTTCATTTATCCTTATATACCTGCTTACCATGTCCTTAGACAAATTATATTCCGATTTGGCAAAATCATTTATATTTGCATATCCGCTCTCATGCAATATCGTTGTGTCTTTTGCTATTCTTAACAAATATCCTATCCTACAAAAACTGTTTGCCGCCACGAGCATCTCTTTGTCAAGCTCTGCTTTAAATTCCTTGTATGTTTTCTTTTCAGTAAGTTCCATATAACCTCCTATGCTATTTTCTGCGTATCAGCAGACAATCTTTTATTTACTATTTCTCTGTATGTTCTAAGCCATTTATTAACTTCTGTCTCCTCAGTTTTTTTATCATATGCTCCATACCATTGCACTATATGATCCTTTTTAATCTCAATAGTGACAAATCTTATATCCGGATTTTTGCTATGCCTTAAAAACAATATTGTACTGGTCTGTCTGTTATGTGCACGAAGATAATTATCCCCGCCTACACAGTGATGAAGTACATGACCCTCCTCGATTATGTCACTTGCCGACTTTGGAATAACTATCTGATACTTTTCATCCTTATACATATAAACTTTTGAAAGCTGTTTTATAAGTTTTGGTATCTGTGTATATTTTTCATCAGCAGTCATGCTTTTTTCTTTTATCTTCTTTGCATCGCTCTGCATAACCATTTCCTGATGTGCTGCGTCAAGGTCACGGGGTTTTGAATACACATTGTTACTAAGGTCATAACCAAGTTCTATACGCATCTGTAAATAATCAAGATATTTTCCTGCCCTTTCATTCAGATAATGATAACCAAATCTGTTAGGATAATCGCCCTCTAAATCATCAGGACTTTCATATCCCACATACTTTGCAAGCTGATTTATAACCCTTTTAATACTCATATGTTCAGCAATCTGTAAAAGCTGCTCATATATCCTATGTGATGAATAACCGACTGAAAGTATCTCATAAAGCCATGCACAATATATCATTTCAAACTGCTGCCCCGTCTGCTTTTGAAGCCGACATATATTCAATATTGTTATATTTCCCTCCTGTTCTACAAGATAAGGTATATCTTTCTTCTGTATTCCAAGCATATCCTCCGGTCTTGCTGCTGCCATATCCATATCATTTGTCTGGTAAAAATTAGCTGTAAGCGGCTCTGCCAACTTCCACAACTGCATTTTCACAAGATATTCAAGCTGCGGGTATCTCCTATATGCCTTAAAATATCCGTGAATATCTGACTTAGGATATTTACTTAAAAATCTGTCTATGGCACAGTATTTAAAAGCTGATTTTTTTATATTTGCAAGTGACGGCTCGTATAAAAAACCTTTTGGACTCTGGTATGAGTACATCCCCGAACTATTTCTGTCATACCACTCTGTCTTATCTGTCCAACCGTCATAATAACAAAAGTCTTTATGTTCCTCTGCCTTTGTTATGAAAAGCCTTGTCATCTCAGTATATTCATAAGCCTCCTTCACATCTTTTCTTATCACCTGTGATGCGGCTACCTCTCTTATCACAAGTCCGTCTTTGTAAGTATCTGCCTTATAGAATGTCAGTTGTTCATTAAACTTTCTTTCCCTTGCCTGGTACTTTCCCATTGCTCCACATATCTCACAGCGGCTTATGATACCCTGCTTTGGTGTTGCAACAATATTTTCACTCTGACTCTCATAGCTCACACCGTACTCAGTTGCCCGTCTGTACTCACAACCGCAAGCCGAACACTTAAAATCAGCATACCGCCCTTTTCGCTTATACCACATGATATGCTTACCGAACCTGTCAAACTTCTTTTTGCAATATGCCTTAAACTCATCGTCAAGCGGTTCTACATAACTGCATCTTTCTTTAAGCCGCTGCATACGCCTCTTATATGCTCTGTCTGCCTTTTCACCTGCAATGGCACTCTCAAGCTGCCTTACAACATAAAACAAATTCTCGTCAATAAACCGTATCGTTTTAACTTTCTTTGCATATCCTGCCACTATGTCATATGTCTCTTTAGAATAAGCCATATCACGGCTTGCATATAGTGTTGGTACTGTCTGCGGAAACCATATCTCTGAATTTTCTATTGATTTGCCCGACCAGTTCTTTGTGTCATATTCATAAATGCCATAATCAACCGGAGTGACTATAATCCGCCTAAGGGGTTTCTTTCGATTTTTGGGATAAACATCAAGTAATAATATACTGCTGCCGTCTATATCCACCACTCCTGCCGATACGCTGTAACGCTTTCCACGCTCACTGTACTCCGTAGGAATAGGAGGTATCTTAAGTATTGCTTTTTTCTTCATCTTTCTCTGCCCCCTTAGTACAATGACTCAATCATCTTTTCCATAGCTTCTTTTCCATCAAGATAATATGCTTTTATAACGGCAATAAGCTGTTTGTCAGTGCCACAGCACACTCCCATGCTGCCCGTCTTATGTTTGCCTGCCGCACTTTTCATACTGCCTATTATCTCTTTAATACTTTTGCCTTTTCCTCTTACTGCTGCCGCAAAGGACTCATCCCTGCACAAAGTCATAGCCATTGCCGCAATAGTATTAAGTATCATCTTCGTATCCTTGTCTGCATATTTCTTTTCGATATTCAGCTTACCGACAGCCGCAGAAAAAGGTGTACAAAACGCACCCATGCCGTCAATAAAATCATCCACATCCTCTTTATCCAATCCGTTCTCCTCTGCAAGCACATAAAGATTTTCCTTGTCACCCTCCTCTAAAAGTCCCTCAGCACTCTTGTTTATTTCCTCAGCAGACTCAAACTCCCCAAACACCTTAAACATTTCTTCCTTTGCATCTTTTTTAACCTCTCTTGCCATGCGAAGCTCCTTTCCCTGTGGGGATATTCCCCACAGATTAAAATAAATAGTAAATTACTGTATGTGATACGCTATAAAGCGGTACAGTCAATAAAATCTGCCACCCATAAGACGCTTTACTACATTTAGTCCAATATACTCGCCCGCTGTCATTTCAACGCTCTTAAACGGCTTATATAAAGACTTTTCTCTCATACCGAGTTTTATTGCAATCTCCTTAAGTGTGTATGATTTTTCTTTGTCAAATAAATCAAATAACTGTTCCTGTAACCACTGCTTTAACTCCAAATCTCTCTGACGGTTTTTATGTGGTCCGTCATCACCTTTATGTTCTTCAATGGAAAGCGGTATAAGATTTAACTTAAAGTTCAATCCCCCCTGGCTTCTGAACACTATATGATGTAATTCTGCCATTATCTCCTATCCTCCATTTCAAAATCATATTGCATATTTGCAATCCTTTTACGAAGCTGTATAAACTCCGCTTCACTGTATTCATTTTTCTTTTCATCAACGACCGAAACAATGTGACCGCCCAATGCCATATCAGCAAGCAGACCGTCAATAAGCTCAAGGTTCTTAATTCCTTTATAACCCGACTCTCTCTGAGCCCTAAATCTACCGTCATTTATTCCTGCTGCCAACAGTGCATCATCTATGTGAAGCTCAATATCTGACCGCTTTGTAAACTGACTGAGGACATAATCAGCTATCAAAAGTGCTGCCCTATGCTTTGTAGTACCTGAAATCTTTCCGTACTTTTCAACCGTGTAAGTCTTACCGTTCACGATAGTTTCAAAAACTACGGAAAAATTCGCAATACCGCACCTGATAGAGCCTGTCCATGTCATATCAACAAACACCCTGCTCTTTGGCAGGTCAGGTTGCACCGGTGCAACTTCCCTGTTTTCCATCACAACGACCCCTTTCTTTGTTTTCAATGTGCCATATATATAAAATCCACCTACATAATCAGAGTAAAAAATCTTTGAACCCGTATATGTAAACTTATTTTTATAAATCTTTTCAAATATTGATGATATATCATCACCTGACTTTACCATGTCATACATCTTTTTCTTTGTGAGTGTAGTAGTGTTCACACGCTCGATAGGTCTTTTAAGATTGCGGCTCGAAGCCCACCTGTGGTGACTTCTCTTTTCCTGCTTGGTTATGTATCTGCCGTAACCCTCAAGACCGAAATCCTCATCAGGCTGTGCAATCTTGCTTTCGCTCCTGCCAAACTTCCACTTGCTCTCCGCCACATCCCTGTCCATGGCATTGATGATGATATGATGGTGAATACGCACTTTCTTTGTATCTTCACCCTCCGGAACATACTCGATAACATAAATATATTTAAGCTCATCAAGCCCCTGTTTTTTACGCTCTCTCTTTAATGCTTTAATATAGTTATTTATATCTTTTCTGGCTCTCTCCAGTGTCGGATAATATCCGTCTTTGTATGTAAGCGTTATAAGGAGATCACCTTTAACAAAATTAGTATTTAACAGCCTGATAACAGTAAGCTGTGCATTTTTATTATTTAGATTTTTCTGTGCTTCTCTTGACTCTCTGCTCTTTTTAGTCTTTGGAGTATCTTTTCTGGTATTCCATACCGGATAGATATTGCACTCAACAAAGTTGCCTGATATTATCGTCTTTTCACATATCCTGCATTTTCTTATATAATCCATTTTTGCTTTTACCGGATCAGCCTGTCCTAAAACCGAACTGTCATATATATCATCTAATGTAAGCTGTGCATGAGGTACCTGCGGTTTGGTTTTCCATTCCTTACCATATACATCCTCAAAGCTGTACTGATACCATCTGCTCTTTTTTCCCTCTTTTGCCATGTGCTACCTCATATGTCCCATTTTTTAATACTCATTACAAGGACGGTAAAGGGGTTGTCCCCCTTGCAAAACCTTGTTTACTATGGTATATTTGAATTGCCATGTGCTTGTACTTTGTGCAAGTCACAATTAAGCCGCTTTTTCCCAAGCGGCTTTTTTCATGCTATTTTTATTTCAAAATAAATCTCAAACCAGACATCTGCACATACATACGCATCAAGTTCTTTTTGGTCGATTTCATCCTTTGATTTATTGCGTGGTATGCAGTGAAAACCTACTTCTTTTACATTCCTTTCAAGCAGCTCCCCGGCTTTTGAAGCAAGATTTCCAACATACCCGACATAAAGAAGCGAATCCGCTTTTATATGTACTCTGGTGGCATTTGCTATGCTGTCTGTAAGTTCTTTTAACTTCATCAAATCACCCCGTATTCTGCTAATGTGACTATCACACTCACTGCCCCGGCTACAAATACTGCTGCTACGAACAATGTTGTGTGTGCAATAATCTTTAATCTTTGGTTGTCAATAACTGCTCTCTCGTTTTCAAGTTTATACTTCTGACACTCCAACTGACTCTTGCGTATCCTCTCGTCCAATATCCTCTGTTCCTCTACTGATACTATCTCCTGCATTTTTCTTTTCCTCCTGTTCTTTTCTTTTCTGTTCCTCTGCTTCTTTTTGCTTTCTCAACTGATACTGTAAGCAAATCTTTTTTATACCCATGATGATTTCTTCTTTTTCTTCCTCCGGTGTATCTATCCTGCGGTATCTGTGTACTGTACCATCTTCATAATGAAACTCTCCAACATACTCAAATGTTCCCTGGTCAGTAGTGACTGTCTCCATGTTTTCCACCTCCTGTTTATAAATATGTATATCTCAATTTGTCCTATTATTGTTTTTTGTTCTGTATTCTCCTATAATCTAAATACAGGTTGCGCCAACAACCGAGTATTTAGAAAGGGGGCATATATTATATGAGTACATTTAAAACCATACCTATTACAGGTACTTGTCCTGTAACTAACAGTGATGTTACCGTCAATGCAAGATACCGATACATCCACCCTTTAGGTGACCCAAACGGTCACTATCTTCTTGGAACTGTTGATTGCGAATATGCCAATATATGCACACATCAACAATGCCAAATTGCAGAACCATTTTTCGATGCTGATTAGTCCTTGCTAAAGAAATAAATCCTTTCACCACTAATCCGCATAAATGGCTGAAACATATCAGTAGGTCCTGCACATTTTCCTTCCGAAACAGGTGCAGGACTTATCGGACATATCTGACATGGAAATTCTTCTCCTGCCGTTCTTTCATGTATCATGTCCTGATATAAACAGTTCATCCAATGAGCTATACATTTTAACGAATTCTTTCGCTTTTCTGATAATTTCTCATCATTTACATTAAAAATTCCAGAAGAAATCGGTAACTTAAGCTGAATAACATATTCTTCCTTTTTGTTGAAACTGACAGTCAGATACTTGCTTAAATCCGTACCTTTTTCAATCTCAAGGCATAAATCGTTAAACAGCTCCTTTATGAACTCCTGTTCCATCCCCGCTGCATCGTCTTTTTTCACATCCTCAAAAATGCTATGCTGTAATGAAAATAAATCTCTCATTTCTTTTCTATCACTCCTCTTTCTCAGTGCCTTTTAATCTTTATATGTAATACATATAAAGATTGTTTTATCAGTTAAATTTATATTTAATAATTCTTCTACAGACTGCTTTTTTTCTATAGCAGTCTGTTTTTCTCTATCTGCCACCTCTCTCACCTCTTTTCTGAAAACATTGATTTTCACTCTATACTCCCCTATACTCTAAATACAGGTTGCTCCAACGACCAAGTATTTAGAAAGGGGATTTTCGTATGAGTGAATTAGCTGAAAAAATTTATACATGGTTTCAATCTCATCCACAATATAACTTTTCAAGAGATTTATCTGTCAAAGCTCTTGAAGATTCTGCCATTAAAGAATTAGTAAAAAATGACTACATCCGAGTTACTGCTAGGGCTCTCGGTTATATTTGTGCTGAAATTCTTTAATTTTTCCTCTTAACCAATTAGGAATATATATCCGCCTTAATTCCTTTAGAATTCTTTTTAAAGGCGGATATGTTAATTCGACTTCTACACTTTTCCATTGTGCATCTTTAAGTACCTTTACATCATATATCCCTTTTCTTTTGTTTTCTCTAAACTGAACCGTGTACCGATGACCATCCATCTTAAATCCTATGTACTTTAATGACACATCTACATCAAATATTTCCATGTTTCACCTCCTCTCTATTGCTTTTCACTCTATACTCCTCTATAATCTAAATACAGGTTGCTCCAACGACCGAGTATTTAGAAAGGGGGGGTTCGTATGAGTGAATTAGCTGAAAAAATTTATATATTTTTTCAATCTGACCCTAAATATTACTTATCTCCTGACCCTATAATTCGCAGCAACGAATTAGCGGCTATTGCAGAGTTAGAAAACAATTTTTACATTGATGTAAAAATGAGAACTATTGGTTATATCTGTGCAAAAATAATTTAATCTTCTGCCGTATCCAAAGTTTTCGATGTATCCGCCACAATTCACTTATGATGTATCTCAGTGGCGGATATGTTAATTTAATCTCTACTTCCTGTTCTTCTCCATCTCTACATACCTCTATTTCATAAATACCTTTTCTTTTGTTTTCCCTAAACTGAATACAATATTTATGACCATCCATCTTAAATATGATATATCTTACCGACACATCTACATCAAATATCTTCATGCTTTATCTCCTCTTTTATGTGAATTTTCTTATAAATATAGTTACAAGTATTGTGGTAACAATGCTTACAATAATCTCTACACAGATACAGTATTTTGTATAAAGTTTTTCATACTCATTTTTCAACCACTGTTCCTGGCTTTTTAAATTGATATTTTCTTTTTTTATTTCATCATCTAATGTCTTAAGAAGTTCTCCTGCCTCCTCTATCTTTCCCTCTGCCAGAAGTGCAAATGCCTGCTCCTCAATTTCACTTCTGCGGTCATATTCTTCCTGTAAATCTTTTACGGCTTTTATTTTCTGTTCATATTTACTCATCCGGCTCACCTCGCTTTCACATATCTCCACAAAAGACTTAACACAAACCCGTTAAATGTCATTCCCTGTTCCTCGGCTTCCTCTTTTAATTTTCTATGAAGTTCTCTCGGAAGTCTTAATGTTGTTACTATCATCCACACACACCTCATTTCAATTTGATGTCATAATCATACGAAAAAAGTCGGGGTTTTCCCCGTTGCTTTGGCAACGGGGTTTGTCAAGTGTTGTTTTTTTATGCCGTTATTTTTGCCTTACATGACTGTCCACGCATCCCGGCTGTTTTCTGCTTTTCATGCTCAACACCCAGCATATAGCCAATAATCAGCATCTTGTTATCTGTACCTAATTCCAGAAATCCTTTGGTTACCTTTTCCACGATTTCTTTTTTATTATTTTTCATCATCCTCACCTCTTTCTTTTCTCAAAACCTTTATACCTACTACCAATGTTGCTGTTCCAACCGCTATCTGCACAATCGCAAATAATAACTGTAAAATTTCCATAACATTTCCACCTCTCTATCTATTTGACAACTCTTTAGAAAAAGCATATTATTTAACCAGGGAAGCAAGCCGGTAACTTGCTCCCCCTTTTGCATCAGGACAACATTTTGTAGATGTGGTCGATTAACTCTATGAGTTTATCAACCAATGTTGTTAGTCCCTGAAGCATTAAGACGATACCGTTCATTATCGTCAACCAGGTAAGAAGTTTCGGCTCCTTATCTGGTTTTTTGTTTTTCTTTTGCTTTTTCTTATTAGACATTGTTTTGTCTCCTTTCGTTTTGGTTGATAAACCAACTATACCATTTGTAATATGGTTTGTCAACACTATTTGAATACTTTTTACAACTTTTTTTAGTTGACTAACCTAATCAGCTATAGTATTATATTTACAACTTATAGAAATGAGGTGATTAAATGACTGCATGGGAAATTTTTAAATTTATACTCGATATTGTTTCTGTTATATGTGATGCAATATTGATTGTATTTCTGGCAAAATATTTAAAGGCAATTCATAATGATGATAATGAAGAGGAGGATTGATATTTTGGAACTTCATGAAAGAATCAGATTTTTAAGAAAAGACACATTAAAAATGAGCATGGATGCTTTTGGCAAACAACTTGGAGTAAGTCGTGACACAATCAACAATATCGAGCGTAATCGTCTTGCACGCCCAGAGCAAAAACTTTCATTACTCAAATTGATGTGCAAAGAATTTAATGTAAGTGAAAAATGGCTTTTAGACGGTGAGGGTGAAATGTTTGTCAGCGATGAAACAGAGTACAATGCACTTATTGAACAGATGCTGTCAAGTGAAAATGAGTTTGTGAAAAATATTTTTAAAACATTTGCTCTCTTCGATGAGAAAGACTGGGAAGCGTTGCAGCATATGGTAGAAAAGTATAACTCTGTTGCCGACTCAGATGGCATATTACGATATGATGAAAATCCAGCAGCTTTTGTTCCGGATACTCCGGAAAAATTAGAAAAGATAGCCCCGCCTATCCAGGTGGAAAAAAACGAGGTGAGTTGATACACTCACCCCTTTTTACATTTATTTGAATATTATCAGTTTTGTATCTCCTGCAAATGCAAGGTTATAGTAAATTGTTTTTGTGCTTCTGTAATAAATTGCATATATAGTTCTTTGATAATAATTTATGTATTTTCTCCTCATATACTCCCCCTGTTCTGTAAAGGGTGAGTGTGTAGAGTAAGTATAAAACAAAATACAGACATACTCTTAAAAATCTCCTGATGTAAAATCAAGAGATTTTTTTGACATTTTTAGTCGATATTGGTATTATTAAATTGCAATTTATAAAAGAGGAGGTTACATAATGAACAACATTAATTACAAAAAATTTTCTGAAATAAATTTAAACGACTCTTTTTTTGACTCATTACGCCAAGATTACGATGGTTTTGATGAATGGTTTAAGAGGAAAAAAAATCAGTCCGCACTTGTACAATACGATGATAGCAATCGAATAACAGGTTTTTTATACTTAAAAATTGAAAAACAAATTGTAAGTGACACGATACCTAATATTACGGCAAATACTATTTTAAAAGTAGGCACTTTTAAGATTGAAGCTCATGGCACTAAAATGGGAGAACAATTTATAAAAAAAATTATGGACTGTGCCGTAAATAATAATGTAGATGTATGTTATGCAACAATATTTCCAAAACAGATTGCTCTCATAAATTTAGTAGAACAATTTGGCTTTAATTTATATGGACAAAAAGGAACTGGCAATCACAAAGAAAATGTATATTTAAAACAGATGAAACTAATTACAAACAATATCTATAAGGACTATCCTTATATCAATACAAACTTTGTGCGAAAATACTTGTTAAGTATTTATCCTAAATATCATTCAATAATGTTTCCTGATTCTATTTTAAGAACGGAAAACCCAAACACTATTAAGGATGTTTCATATTCTAATTCGATAAACAAAATATATGTTTGTACCATGTCGCAAGTCACAGACTTAAATTATGGGGATATTGTTGTACTTTATCGAACCGCAGAACCTGGACAATATGCTAAATATACAGCCGTTGCCACATCTATCTGTGTTGTAGAAAGTGTAAAAACTCAAAATGAATTTGCATCTTTTGATGAATTTTACAAATATTCATGTAAATATAATTTATTTAACCGTGATGATTTAGAATATTGGTACAATAAAGGTAATTGCAAAGCAATTAAAATGACATATAATGCAGCTTTTAAACAAAGAATTGTCCGCAATGATTTACTAGTAGACATAGGTTTAGACGCAAGTCTTTATTGGGGTTTTTTTGAATTAACCGATAAGCAATTTCATGAAATAGCCCAAATAGGACTTGTAGATAATATTTTATTATAAAACTTATGTTCGACACCTATTGTAAAACTTTGCTATATATATTATAATATGAAAAAAGAAACGGAGATGAAAACAATGTGCTCAATATTATTATCAATAAATCCTAAACATGTTGAAAACATATTAAATGGTACCAAAGAATATGAATTTAGAAAAACAGCATGTAAAAAGCATGTAGATAAAATTATTATCTATTCTACATCTCCTATTATGAAAGTTGTTGGTGAAGCAGAAGTAGATGATATTCTTATTGGCGACCCTGAGATGATATGGCAATTAACGAAAAAAAAATCCGGCATAGATAAAATCTTTTTTGATGAGTATTACAAAAACAAAACAGAAGCCGTAGCATACAAACTAAAAAATGTTATAAAATTCGACTCTCCGAAAACACTAAATGATTATGGTGTACATAATGCACCACAGTCTTACCAGTATATAAATTGAATTTGTTATTATATAAAGCACCTCTCGTACGAGAGGTGCTGTTTTTACATTTTTGTATATTGCAAATACTTTTTGCATATGATATAATGTCGGTAGACAAAGAGAAGCTATTGTTCCATAGCGAACACAAAACAAAACCCCCGATGTTGCCGCATCGGGGGTTTTTATTCCTATTTTGATGTGGAAGGCTTAATACCACAGGTTAGTTGCCGATTATTCATTACCATCTAACCATTTGATGATGTAATGACAAATCACACCACCCATGACAGTAACAAAAAGAGAGGCTATATACTCCATAACAAACACCTCCTTCCCTTGCCGGTATAGGAGAGGCAACAAACCTATATTATCATATAAGATGACATTTTTCTACAACATTTTCCAAACAACTAATCTTAAAAATGGGAGGTGCTGTTTTTACATTTTTGTATATTGCAAATACTTTTTACATACGATATAATGTCGGTAGACAAAGATATCATATGTCCATGTCGGACGATACACGAACCCCCGAAAGTCTCACACACTTTCGGGGGTTTATTTTCTTTTCTGTTTAATAATTTCTTTTTGTTTAAGTTGCACCGGTGCAACTACTTTTATTCATAAAGCATTATTAGCATTCTTCTATTCCTTCCTCAATTTCTTGCTCTACCACCGCAATTTCACAATCTTCATCATATATCTCATCGTTTTCTATTTCCTCATATTGCATTATTTCTGAATCTATACGTTCAATCTCCCCATCAACTTTTTCCCTTATTTCATTCCCTATTCCTCTTAAAAAAAACTGTTTTAACTTTATTGACCACTCATTTTTATCTTTGTCTTTATTGTATCCACTAATTATGCCAGGTAAAATATATTTGCATACTAAAATAAACAGTTTTGCCTTGTCATTAACTCCCATTTCCCTTATGTCAATACTTAAAGCCCCTGAATATGTATTCTCATACACTTTTCCAGAATTTCCAATATATAATTCAATATTTAATTCCTCTTTCTCATATTGAATAATAGGACGCAAAGCTCGTAAACTTTCTTCTCCAAGTAACATTCCCAAAGTTCCAAGTAGTGCCGTCACTCTTTTTCCAACACCTCTTGTTGCATTTACCTTATCCTCAGTCCGACCTAAGTAACTATAAATTCCATTCAAATATATCAATGGTTCCTTCAATATAGGCTTATCTGGAAGCTCCCTCATTCTATAAAAAAACCAATATAATAAATCCTCATTTACCTGATCATCAGGATTAACTTCACCCCATTTTTCTTTATCTGCAAAAATTTTCTTAATAACTCTTTGTGCATTTCCATACGACTGCAAAATTACAATTCCAACATAATCCGCCCTTTCATAACTTACAACTTCTACAATACTATCGACAACAATATACTCATTTATATCATGATCGAATTTACATCCCTGAATATTGATGTCAAAAAATGCATATCTCTCACTTTTATCATTTATAGCTAACTCCATAATTTCTATATTTCTATTACCACCATTTATCTCGCTTTTGAGTTTTTTTAAACCATATTTCGGTGACGATTGCCTATAATATGTTCTGTTTTCATTTATCTTGTTTATAAAATCCTCTAAATTATTAAATTTATTTAATTTATAAACTGTGTAATTTATCATTAAAAATCACTCCTCTATATGTATAAGTTTCATAGTACATGGATTACCTCTCCACATAAATTTTCTAACTCTCCCCTCTACATAAAGCTCAGTATGTATTTTACCTTCCCATCTTATAGTTTTATTCGATACAAATGCTAATCTAAAATATAACTTTCCATCTTTTTCCCCAAAAGACACAATCTTATTTAAATCAACTTTTACTTCTTTACAATCATCCGAAATTTTCAGAATTCCGTCATACTGCTCTTTTCTATCTATTTCAATCGCTGTATAATCAGTATTGCATATTTTCAAATATGCTGGTTTATTGCTTCCAAAAACTTTTTTTAAAATTTTATTTCTATAATCAACTTTAAGTATAAAATTTAAATACGAAGCTCTCTGACAATCAACTTCTAGCTCACTTAACCCTCTAGGATTTTCTATTCCTATTTCTACCTTAATTGGTGATGCCAAACATTGTATAGCTGTATTTAATATTAAAGTTATAAATGCAGAATCAACTGCTACACTTGTGCTTGAAAATTCAGTCAAATTCTCTATTCTTATTTTTAACGCACTCAAAATACTTACACTTATACTTGTCCTAGAAAAATAAAATACTAATATACATAGAGGTGGCAAAAATTTTATTAAAAAATTAAGACCCTCTTCTCTTCCTAATACACTTATTATGATACATATAACAATTAATATTATAATAATAAATACCAATATCTTCATAAACTATACAATTTCCCTCAATAAATCAATTACCTCATCACATATACTTTCTACATCTATAGCAACAACCCCGTTATTATAAATATAAAACGAACACTTTCTTTGTTCCTTTTCAATCCAAAAACTCATATAATTCAAATCAATTCCCTCATCATAATTATACCATTGCAACAAATCCAATAATCTATGCATACTAATATCTTTGTCAATATTATTATTAATGTTATTTATCCATTCACCTATCAAAAGATTGTCATCATTAAACAGTTCGTTGAAGTGTATTTCCTTAATGGTTACACCTTTTTTAACCATACATATTAAAATTTTATAAAAAATACTTGTTGTTATTATATATTGCATTGCTGAGAGCTCAGACATATCATCCAGTAACTTCTTGTATCCATTTTTCATATAATCGTATTCAACAGCTAAAACAGACTCCGTTATTCTTATAAAATTTCTTTTTTCATTTAACTTTTTTAATGTAAAATCCACTTTATTTTTACTAATCTTAAAAATTTTATATTGTCTTTGCATGATAAAGTCCTCCTCTCTTTAAATATATTCCTCTACTACATCATTATAACATAACAAAGAAAAAAAGTAAAAAAAAATACACCTTTTTTCAAAAAAATTCAATTTTATTATACTTTTTGCCCATTTTTTATCAAATTTGCTTTTTCATACTACCTATTGTATATTAAATCTATCATCTACAAACTTTTATAATTTTCTGTATCCAAAATTTACGCAACTAATAAAGGAGGTCACCACATGGTAGCCATATATGTCCGCCAATCACTCGACAAAAAAGACTCCCTCTCCATCGAGTCACAGATAAACGACTGCATCACGCTTTGCAAAAGAAACGGCTGGGATGATTACCAAGTCTACAAAGACAAAGGCTGGTCTGCAAAAAACCTCGACCGTCCGGAGTTTCAGAAAATGAACAATGATGTTGAAGCTGGGAAAATAAAGGCTGTTGTCTGCTACAAGATTGACCGTATAAGCCGAAGCATCCGTGACCTTGTTAATCTTATCGAGGATTATCATGAACTCGGTGTTCACTTTGTTTCTTTTGCCGACAATATCAACACTGCTGCCCCCGGCGGTCTTATGATGGCTACTCTCTTTGGCTCGCTGGCACAGATGGAGCGTGAAGCTATCATCGCAAGAGTGACAGACAACTACTATTACCGCTGTGAACTTGGTTATTGGGGTGGCGGTCCTGCTCCGTACGGCTTTAACCTTAAAAAGATTGTGGAGAACGGCCAGAAGCACACTGTTCTTGAGATAAACGAACGGGAAGCGGCGGTGGTAAAACAGTTCTTTAAATGGTATCTCGAACCTGATGGAACTATATATGAGATACTTAAAAAGGCGGACAAAGCGGGTATCACGACACGAAAAGGCGGTGCATGGACTTCCAGAGTTATTTCCGAGCTCTTATCCAAGCCCATGTATGCCCCTAACTCTATGGATATTTACAATTTTTATGCAGCACAGGGAGTGCGTGTGCGTGTTACTCCTGAACAGTGCGACGGCAAACTTTCTCTCAATGTTTTTGGCCGGCGTGACAGAGGTAGCAAACATCCAAAGCGTTCCCGCCCGGTAAATGAAATGACTCTCGCTATCTGTAAAAATCCACCGATTATCGACAGTGATACTTTCCTTAAAACACAATTTAAGAAAAAAGCTAAGTTACAGGTTTCTCCACGCACCGGCACAGCAAAAACGACAATGCTCAGCGGTCTTGTAAAGTGTGCCGTATGTGGCAGGGCAATGTCTCCTAGCGGCAGTTCCCGTGGTGTCAGATATTTTACCTGTTCCGGTAAGAGAAATTATGCAGCCGGTACTTGTACTTCAAAAAGTATAAAGGTATCGGCTTTAGAAAAAATTGTCATTGATGATATTCTCCGATATGCAACAAATCCAAAAGTCATTGATATGTTTCATGCAATGCAAGGCTCTAAACTCACGGCAGAACAAAGCCATGAAGTAAATCTTTTACAGCAGGAGGCGGCAAAACTTGACATTGAGATTGATAATCTTTTAGATGCCTGCTCTGCCGGTAATACTACCGCCATTGAATATCTGAACAAACGAATTGAAAAGATTGATACCAGAAAACACGAAATCCTAACCAGAATAAATGAGATTAAAAGAGACACAGAAAATGTCATCAACCTTTTTTCAGGCATTGAGATTGAAAATGTCCCCTACATTCTTGCACATGGTTCCATAGATGAAAAAAAGAATGTATGTCAGTTTTTACTGAGTAGTGTCTTGTTCACAAACGCTGATGATGTAAAAGTCTATTATAAGATGTAAACTATATTGACATTTTCACCGTATTGTATATATTATATTAACAAAAAGCCCTGTTTTATGGGCTTTTTGTTGTACTTCATACAGCGTCTAGTGTATCAACATCCCACTGTATCGCATGATAACCACATTTTTCTGCACTTTCAATAAGCACATCATTATAATCACCATATGGTGGTCTGAAAACTTTCATGTCATATCCGGTGAGCTTTTTTACTTTATTATGTACTTTCATTATTTCATCTTCACATTCAGCCGCAGAAATTGTTGACATTTGTTTGTGGTTTTGACTGTGGTTTCCAAGTTCGTGACCTGCCTTATATAGTGCCTTTACATCATCAGGATAAGTATCGACCCAGCCACCGGTCATAAAGAAAGTTACATGCACATTTTTCTCCTTTAGTGTTTTTATAATTGACTGTGTGTCTTCATTCCCCCAGGGAGCGTGTTTCCTGATGTAAACTCCTAAATCTTCAAATTGACTAACCTGCTTTTTAATGCTACAATCGCAAATGTAGAAACTGCAAAACTAACCATATGTTATGTTAATCATACAAATATATTTGAGCAAGAATTATAACATTTTCTCAAATACCTAAAATTACACACTGCAGGAAAGGAGGTTATACGATGAATATCAGGAAATATTTTACCAGCAGATTTTTTATTATACTTCTCATTTTACTCCCTGCCATATGCACCGATTCACTTTTGACTAATGAATTGTCAGGTACAGTGCACTTTCAGACTATAGCTCCTTTCTTTTTACAAACAGAAAATGACATATCTGCAAATAAATTATATGCAAATGCTACATCAACAGATAATACCACCGCAAATGATGAACAGGGCGGTGTTTCTTTATCCGGAACAGATGATAATTCTCTGTATCATTATGAACTTATCTGCACGACAAACACGCTGAGCATTTCTGAAAATTTTCAATTTAATGAGCTGATAAACCGCATACGAAAACAAGGAGGAATTTTAGATTTTTCCTTTATTTTCATGCCCGTTTTTATATTATCTGCATTATATCCTGTCTGTTCTGAATACATTTCTTTACATTTTTCAAAAACAACCGAAATCGTAACCTGTTATCTTCATAGATCCGACGGCAAAAAAAAGAATGGCTTAATATAATAGTTTTCTATGTGATTATGATGTTAATATCAAAACAATACACTACAATTAACCAAGTTGAAATCAATGGTTGATTCTTGACTTAAAGTCCAAAAGACAGATATTATTTTTTAATTAATGCATCATATAAAATCACTATACTTTCTTTTTTTAGGAGGATTTTTAATTTATGAGCCTTTCAAATATAATGGGATTACTAGGCGGTCTTGCTCTATTCCTTTATGGAATGCAGATGATGAGCAATGGCCTTGAACAGACTGCAAGAAATCAGATGAGAGATATTCTCAAAAAAATAACTTCAAACAGGATAACCGGTGTTCTTACCGGTGCACTTATCACGGCTGTCATTCAGTCTTCTTCCGCAACTACGGTTATGGTTGTCGGTTTTGTTAATTCAGGAATAATGAATCTTGAACAGGCAACCTGGATAATAATGGGAGCAAATATTGGAACTACAATCACAGGACAGCTCATTGCACTTGATGTCGGTGCCATTGCCCCGCTTTTTGCATTTATAGGTGTAGCAGCAGTTGTATTTCAGAAAAATGAAAAACTTAAACATGTCGGTGAGATACTCGCCGGTCTTGGTGTTTTGTTCATCGGTATGAACATGATGAGTTCCGCAATGAAACCTCTTGCCAATGAGCCGCAATTTGTAAATATGCTTACAAAGGTTGAAAACCCTATTGTCGGAATACTCATGGGTATGGTATTTACTGCGATAATACAGTCTTCTTCCGCTTCGGTCGGAATACTTCAGGCACTTGCCGCAAGCGGTGTCATAGGGCTTGACAGTGCTGCATTTATCCTTTTTGGTCAGAATATCGGTACATGTATAACTGCACTTCTCGCATCTATCGGAACTACAACAAATGCAAAAAGGACAACTCTTATACATATCATTTTTAATGTATTCGGTACTATCGTGTTCACTATATTATGCCTGATAACACCTCTTATCAGCATTATGCAGCATATTACACCTGCATCTGTTCCTTCGCAGATAGCCAATCTTCACACATTGTTTAATATCGTCACGACACTGCTTTTGCTTCCTATCGGCAGTTTTCTTCCAAAAGCCGCTTCTCTTATACTGCGTGACCGCAAAGATGAAGCACACCCCAAAAACGGCATGTTTGTAAAATATCTTTTAGATCCAAAGAATGTGCATACAGAAACAACCATGATTTCTGTTATATGCATCGAGGGAATACGAAACGAGCTTTCAAGAATGACGGCAATGGCAAAAGAAAATGTGCACGACTCTTTTGATGTATTTGAGCATTGTGATGAAAAAAAATTTAAAGAAGTTGAAAACCGCGAAGAATACGTGGACTTTCTCAACAAGGAAATATCGAGTTATATAACTAATGCAATTACACATGAAGCGACAAAAGCCGGCAGCCAGATATTCAACTCATTTTATACGGTCACAAGCAATGTCGAACGAATAAGTGACCATGCTGTCAATATTGCTGGATATTACAAGATGATACATGAAAAAAATATTATTTTTTCTGACAACGCCAATCTTGAGATAGCTGAAATAAAAGATACCTGTGACCAGACTATGGATATGCTTCTTGAAAAACCTGAAAATATTGTCAAATGGCATGAAAATGTGACCTGTATGGAACAAAAAATAGATGATATGACCGAACATTTCCGTAATAATATGTATGAGCGTATTCAGGATGGAAAATGCTCTGACGAGGGCAGCATACTCTTTTCAGAAATGCTTACTGATTTTGAGAGGATAGGCGACCATGCACTCAATATTTCAAATGAGATACTAAAGATAACAATGAAAGAAATCGTGTAAAAACAGCTAAAATGTTTTAATTTAATATTTAACATAAAAAAGAGCAAAACCAGCGTTTTGCTCCTGGCATTACATTACTTTACGAGCATTTTCTTATGCAATAAAAACAATCCCGGAAAATCTTCTCTTTTGATCTTCCGGGATTTTAACTTAATTATTTTAGTCGGGCTGATATTTGAACTCCTATCTGCTGCCCGATTATAACACTATCAGCTGCTATCGCATCATATCAGAAAGTGCTTCATCAATAGTGTTAAATTTTATACAGACTATTTCTTATACATAATCATACCGGAAACCTTTGGTGCAGCAATATTTCTTAAATCAGCTTTTTTAATCTTGACATTCTTTTTTGCAATAGTATATTTAACATACTTTTTACCACCACTCTTAAGTGTTATCTTTTTATTTTTTACTGTATATGAACAAATTTTTTTTCCATCCAGTGTCTTTACCTGAATATTAATCTTTTTTATCATTGTTGCCATATACTGTGTATTATTTAATATATTGGCCTTTAATACAATATTTCCTTTTTTATCATAAGATATATTATAAACATCCACTCCTGATTTTCCATATGGCAAAGATGACACTGCCTGTTTACTTCTCGAATAAACATTTTTCTTTACATCTACCGTGCACTTTAATTCTGTTTTATCTGAAAGTGTTGCTGTAATAATTGCCGTTCCGTTTTTCTTTGCACTTACAACACCTGTAGAAGATACTGTTGCAACTGCCTTGTTGCTTGTCGACCACTTTACACTATCTGATGTGTTACTTACAGAGAGCTTGTGGTTAAATCCTGCCGTCAATGTAATTTTAGTGTTACTTATCTGTGCATCTTCTGAAGTTTTCTGAACAACTTCTAAATCATAATACACTGCCGACTTAAATGAAAATACAGCCTTATATGATGCGTCCGCTGATGGTTTCCATGAATCTCCCCAATAATACAGGTCTGACTGCCCTTCTGACTGATGCCAGTCACTTGAATTGATAGCAAACGACTCCAAATAAGTTCCATCTTTGTAATATGATATCATTCCATCCGCTACACTCTGAGAATAAATGAAGAAATACACACTCTTTCCTGCCTCAACTGAAAACTCATGTGTCTGCTCTACACCTGCCTCAGCATTCACATCCCCACTTGAATAAATACTTTTTAAATCATTTTCTGCTGCACTGCTCTTTTTACCAACGCACCAAACACTTCCTACCGTTACTGCTGCTGCCATTAAAAGGACACCAGCTTTTTTTAATAATCCTGTTTTCATTTTTTCCTCCTTTGATTCTTAAAACCAGACTTACTTTTATTTGTTTTCATTTTCAGAAAGCTTTTTAAATTATATCACAATATTTACTTTTTTTTCCAAATATTATTTTATTTTTATATTATAGAAATACACATCGTCCATATCTTTTACTTCACATTCATACCCGGATTTTTTTATGACTTTTTTCCAAAATTTAACCGAGCCTTTATTTGCTTTTAATGCACATACGGAGCATATGCCTTTATTTATACTCCATACAGCTTCTATCAATTCTTCTGCTATGTGCTGTTTTCTATATGCTTTTAGTATAAATAATTCCTCAATATAAAAATCTGCTTCATCAGGTTCTCTTTCCCTGTCCGGTACTAAAAACACAATAAGTCCTGCAATTTTCCCTTTTACTTTAATTATAAACGGCTGTTTTTCCGACATTTCAAAATATTCTGAAACTTTATCCGGTATAAAAAGTGCATCCTCTGTCATACATTCTCCCATCCATTCGGCATATGATGACATTTCGTATATATAGAGGTTAAATAATCTTTCAAATACTCTCCTATTTTCACTTGCTTCTGACAGATAAAATCTTTTGCTTGAAATAGCTGCTGACCGTTCTTCAGCGTCTATACCACATATTTTCTTTATAAATTCCTGATGTTTTTTTGCCGGCTCGCTAAAAATAAAATTTCTTATATCACCAGTGTCCCTTATCGCCAGCTTTCCGGCATATTCCATACCAACATGGTCGCACCACCTTTTATATCCGATTTCAAAAGGCTCAACCGCATAACCTTCATCATAACCATGAGATACCATTATGGCACTTTTTATCTTTATACCACTTTCTTTTCTCCTGCCATCAAAATAATCCTCATTTTCAAATGCAAAATCCATGAGTTCTTTTACCGCATCACTGCAATAAAATGAATGAATTGGAGTGGCTATTATGACAACATCATATTTTTTTATCTCTTCAGCTACAAAATCAACTTCTTCTTCATACAGATTAAATAAATCGTATTTTATTTTCATGTCCTTTAAATATGCTGCTGCATTATCACACATAATAGCCGTATTTCCATTTGGATTTTCACTTCCCGATAATATACAAACTTTCATAACTTTACCTATGCCTTTATAAAAGATAATATTCCATCTACAAAACCAAGACCAAGCTTATACAGACAATAAAGAAGAACTATTGCCAGTATCCATACTAAAACCTTATAGATAAGGTATCCTCTTGCAAAGTCTTTTCTCTCTTCAGATGTTTTTTTACTAAATGCAAGTACGAGAACATATATGAAACCGATTATAGGAATATTCATGTAACAGATCGTCTGAAACCATCCTCCTGCCCTTCCTATCTTTTCAATCCTTTCATTTTTCTTCTGTTCTTTTATCTCTGGAGAAACCTCAGGCTTTTTTTCTTTTTCTACAGCATTCTTTATTTTCCTGTCATTTAACACTTTAATTTTTTTTCTATCCGCATCAGCCACTCTGACAGGATTTTCCGCCTTATTGTCATCCTCCCGTTTTTTCAAATGAGCTTGAACAGGCTTATATGCCTTTTTTTTCATGTCAACATCTTCATCTTTTGTTCTTTTAACTCTCTCAGTCTTTTTTTTCACCGGTTGTTTTGGTGGCTTCTCCTCTTTTTTTTCATTGTCAGTCAGGGAAGCCGCCCCAAAATACTCCTCATGTGTGGCAACAATATCTTTAAGCGACATCTCTTTAAAAGAGGAGTCGATGCTTTTTACAAGCTCATCTATATCATTTTTATTTTCTTCCATTTATCACTTCCTCCTCTATTCCTCTTCCTGAGGTTCTTCCGTTGCCACCGGTTCACTTGTATCTGTTGGCGTCTGATTTTTTTTGTTACTTTCTCCCTTTACCGGAAGTTCCTCAAGTTCTTTCTTATACATATCAAACATCGCTTTAAGATTATAATATTCTGAGTAACCCTTACAAGCATCTAGAGCTTCTTTTGCCGAATCAATAAGAATCTGCATATTTGACGGCTGATACAAATAACCATGCATCCTCTTTATTCTTGTTCTTGCAAGCTCTATCTTATTTTTGTAAATCTGATTTTTCAAAGCTCTCTCTGAATCATTTTTCTTCTTCTCTGCAAGACGTTCGTTCTCCTCTTTTTGCTGTTTTTCATATGCTTTTACCACTTTCTTCCAGCTTACTGTCTCGTCCTTTAAAGAGTCATATTTATTTCTTGCCCTTACCGCATAATCTGTTCTTACATCATCATCCACGATACTTGATATCATGTCCGTAAGTTCCTTATAATCATTTTCCAAATCGTAGTAATCGGCGATATTACTGATATACCTCTTTTCAAAATTCTTGAGTTTTTTAAGCACTTCTTTCTGATATTTTTTATCCTTAAGTACCTGAACTTCATCTGCTTTCTCAGAGAGAATTGTCTTTGAAAAATAATCCATACCATATGTTCTTTTGCTGCTTCCTGAAATAGCTGTTCCCTCTATGATATTTCCATTTCCATCATATTTTGCAAGACTTATCGTAGACGGCATAATAAAGTCTTCCGGTTTTAATTTTTTATGAATATCATCCATATAATCTTTCCATATAACACCCGGAATAGAAGCACCTGAAGCCCCTGGCATTGCTCTAGGAGTGTCATAACCAGCCCAAACTACAGTTGTATAATACTTCGTATATCCGCAGAACCACACATCCTTACTTGAATTTGTCGTACCGGTCTTACCTGCACATATCTGACCGTTATCAAGTTTTAATTTGCGTCCCGTTCCGTATGACTCATTAAATACTCCCTTTAACACATCAGTCATCATCCATGCAGCATCCTGTGAATAAACCTGATCTTTTTCATTGTTATTCTTGTAAACTACACCGTCAGAAACATGTTCTATTTTCTTGATGCAGGTCCTGTCACTGTAACTTCCGTTGTTTGCAAGCGTTGAAAATCCTTTTGCCATATCGACTACACGCACACCCTCTGTAAATCCACCAAGAGAAAGTGCCATATTGTCATTATCAATATAACTTATATTATGGAAATGAAGCTTATCAAGGAATGACAATCCGTATTTTACGGTAATATTGTCAAGCACCTGCCATGCTACTGTATTGAGCGACCTTGCTACTGCCTCTCTTATCCTTACATTTCCATGATAACCGCCACCTGCATTTGATGGTCCGTTTGCAAATTTATGGTCATTTACTATGGTAGACGGGGAATACATACCGGATTCAAATCCAGGAGTATAGTCAATAAGCGGTTTAATCGCACTTCCTGACTGTCTTGCAGCAAGATATGCCCTGTTGTACTGGTCATTTTTTCCACGGCCCCCAACAATCGCCTCGACATAGTTTGTCTCATTATTGATACATACCGCTGCCCCCTGAAGTGCATATTTGCCAGTATCACCATCTTTTTCTTTATTAAATGAAAGTCCGTTATCTACTGCCTTTTGAAGCTTTTTCTGTTTCTTCATATTTATTGAAGTATAAAGCTTATATCCGCCTGAACGTATGCTCTCTATTTTTTCGCTATATACTTTTGAATATTGTTTATTGTATTTCTGATAATCTTCTTTTGAATCAAATACATATTTAAACTTGAAATTTTCTTTTTCCATAAGTGATATGGCTGCACAATGGATAGCATAGCTCATAACATAGCTCTCTTTACTGCCACCTTTTTCCGAAAACTGCTTTATATTTAATTTCTTTTTCAGTGCGGATTTGTACTCTTTAGGTGTAATAACACCCTCTTTACACATAATCCTTAAAACACTGTTTCTCTTTTTTAATGCTGCCTTTGGATGAAGAACAGGATTGTATGATGCAGGGCTGTTTGACAGTCCTATAAGCATCGCTGCCTCATGTGGTTCTAAGTCTGCACACTTCTTCCCAAAATAATATTTGCTTGCCGCACCAACACCATAACATTTGTTTCCATAAAAGTTACTATTACAATAAAACTCCATAATCTGAGCTTTTGTAAATTTACTCTCTATCGTCGGTGCAAGGAGTATCTCTGCAATCTTTCTTGTGTAACTCTTGTTCTGCGTGAGCAGGTTGTTCTTTATAACCTGCTGTGTAATCGTACTTCCACCCTGTGTTATCTCCATGTTGTGTTTCAAAAGCGAAACACCTGCTCTCATCGTGGCAACAAGGTCCACACCTCCGTGTGTCTTAAATCGCTTGTCCTCCACGGCAATATAACCCTCATAAATATATGGCGATACATCATTTATCTTGACATATTTATAACTTCCGGCATTTACTGAACCTACTTGCTTACCCTTTGAGTCATATACCACCGTGTCTTCTTTCATTACAAAATCATCTTCACTAAGATGAACAAGTTTGTCAAATACTTCCTCTCTTGCCTCTGTAAACATAGGAAGCACTTTGACATATACACACAAACCTACTATTCCGCCTATCACCATTACTGATGCCAGAATACCCATAGCAGTTCCTATTATATTGGAAATAACTCCTGCATAACTGCCTATTACTCCTGCTATGATACGGAATACATCTTTCGCGTTTTTAACATATCTGCGTAAAGTGTTCATAACTTTCCTCCAACTAAAAATCAAATACGGCTTATTTTTCACCAAAACAGCCCATCTTATATCAAATGCCATGGATTGCAATATTGCTATCCGCTTTTGACCCTTGCATCATATAATACTATTTTTTGAGATATGTGTAAAGTTTTATTAGATTATATTGACATGATTTTTTAGCTGAATTACAATAAAAGAAGCTCTATATGAGAGGTTTTTTGTTGCTTACCGCACTATAAGTGTGAACAGTAACTTTTTCTCGTGAAGCAAAAAAATAACGAAAGGTTAAATCATGACTGAACAACTCTCTTTTAATAATTTTGGATTTATTGGATTTGGACTTATCGGTGGCTCTATAGCACACGCATTAAAAGAAATCTATCCTTCTTCCAATATTATTGCATATAACTACTATAAAATCAAAACACACAAAAAACTTGAAGCAGCAAAACAAGATGGTATCGTTGATAATATCAGCACATCACTAAGTGATTTTTCAGATTGTGATGTTATATTTCTTTGTGCTCCGGTTCTTACTAATATTTCTTATCTTAACGAACTCTCACCTTACATATCAGAAAATTGTTTACTTACTGATGTTGGAAGTGTAAAAGGAAATATCCACAAAGCCGTAGCAGAGCTTGGACTTAACAAAAATTTTATCGGTGGTCATCCAATGACCGGCTCTGAAAAAACCGGATATGCAAACTCCGACTCATCATATCTTAAAGATGCCTACTACATTCTCACTCCGACTGAGGAAGTCCCGGCTGAATATACTTCATGGCTTAAAAATTTTATAATCACTGCAGGCTCACATTGTGAGATAATGGACTATAAAACCCATGACAATGTAACTGCTGCCATAAGCCACTGCCCTCATATCATATCGGCTTCTCTTATAAATACCGTGGCTAAGCTTGATGATGACGGAAAATATGGCAGACTTGCCGCCGGCGGACTTAAGGATATAACACGCATTTCTTCTTCTTCCCCCGAAATGTGGCAAAATATCTGTCTTTCAAACCCAGATGCAATAGTTTCATTTCTCAACAGATACATTGCTACTCTTACAAATGCGAAAGAAGCAGTTATAAGTGGTGATTCAGACAAACTGATGCAATTTTTTGAAAGTGCAAAAAAATATCGTGATAAACTTTAATAAATGGAGGTAACAATGAATATATTAGAAGGACTGAACCCCGAACAGGAAAAAGCTGTTAAACATTTTCAGGGACCTCTCCTTATACTTGCAGGTGCAGGCTCCGGTAAAACAAGGGTTCTTACACACAGAATAGCCTTTTTGATAAATGAATACAGAGTAAAACCTTGGAACATTTTAGCACTCACATTTACAAACAAGGCTGCCGGTGAGATGCGTGAGCGTGTGCAGTCACTCCTTGCAGAACAGGCTGATGATATATGGGTGAGCACTTTTCACTCAACCTGCGTCAGGATATTGCGAAGAAATATTGAGTCACTCGGTTACTCACGGAGTTTTACGATATATGACGGTGACGACCAGAAAACGCTTATGCGTGAGATAATCAAATTTCTTAACCTTGACCCGAAAAAATATAAAGAAAGAACTTTTATGAACGCTATCTCCTCAGCAAAAGACGAACTTGTCTCACCTGAGGAATACGAAAAAATGGCGATGGGCGACCACCAGAAAGAACTTTATGCAAGAGCATACAGAGAATATGAAAGACGGCTTCACGATGCCAATGCACTCGATTTTGATGACCTTATCTGTAAAACGGTACAGCTTTTTAAAGAAAACCCGGATATACTTGAATATTACCAAAACAGATTTAAGTACATAATGGTTGATGAATATCAGGACACAAACACAGCACAGTTTAGACTTATACATCTTCTTGCCAGCACAAAAGGTGATAACGGTGAGACATTGCACAATCTTTGTGTGGTAGGTGATGATGATCAGTCCATCTACAAATTTCGTGGTGCAAACATCAAAAACATACTGAATTTTGAAAACTCCTATCCTGAAACAGAAGTCATAAAACTTGAGGAAAACTATCGTTCGACCCAGAACATCCTTGATGCAGCAAATGCTGTTATTAAAAACAATCAGGTGAGAAAAGATAAGGCTCTCTGGACACAGCACGAAAAAGGTGATCTTATATATCTCTCACAATTTGATTCCGATTATGACGAGGCATCTTCCATCGCTGCTGCCATTGCAGCAGTCACAAGAAGCGGGCAGGCAGACTATAAGGACTTTGCAATTCTTTACAGAACAAATGCCCAGTCACGTATTTTCGAGGAAAAACTTGTAACAAACAATATTCCTTACAGGATAGTCGGTGCTGTAAACTTTTACCAGCGTAAAGAAATAAAAGATATGCTCGCCTATCTCCGCACGATAGAAAATGGTCTTGATGACATATCGGTAAAGCGAATAATCAATGTTCCAAAAAGAGGTATAGGACTTACAACGATAGACCGAATAACCTCTTATGCCATAGAGCATGAAACAAGTTTTTACGGAGCATTGCAAAACTGTGATTACATCGATGGTGTCAAACGAAGTACCGGAAAGATAAATTCCTTTGTAAATCTTATCGAGTCATTTAAGAGACATTTAGAGATGGACGGCTATGGTCTTGATGATCTCATAAAAGAAATCATCGACGAAACAGGTTATGTAAAGCTTCTTGAGGAAGAAGATACCGAGGAAGCAAAAGGCCGTATAGAAAATATCGAGGAACTTGTCAACAAGATTGCATCATACATTGAAAGCTGTGACGATGAAGAACCATCGCTTAGCGGTTTTCTTGAGGAGATAGCTCTTGTAGCTGATATTGACAATGTGGATGAGAGTAATGACCTTGTTCTCCTTATGACACTTCACAGTGCAAAAGGTCTTGAATTTCCGTATGTCTACCTTGTCGGCATGGAAGACGGCATCTTTCCAGGATATATGGCAGTAACAGGTGATGACCCTGAGGAGATGGAGGAAGAAAGGCGACTCTGCTATGTAGGCATAACGCGTGCACAGAAAAAACTTTCACTCAGTTGTGCTAAAGCAAGGTTTAGAAACGGCGAAATGCAATTCTACAGACCATCACGCTTTATAGATGAGATACCCCGCTATCTTATCAAGCAAACAGGTCCGGCAAAACAACAGACCACGCAGTCTGCAAAAAAACCTTCCGGAAGTTACAGTGCGGCAGACTTCCTCAAAATGCAGCCAAAAATGCAGCAAACTCCGATATATAAAAAACCAGATGCAGCAGCCACAACCTGGAATCCGCTTGCGGAAAAAAAAGCAAAACAAAAACAGCATCAGACATCAGGCATCGGACTCCTGGACAATCCTCTTATCAAAAAGGGCTTTGGAAACACTAAGGCTGCCACTGCTTCCTCTTCCACGCCTGATTATAAAACAGGTGACAGAGTTTCACACATTAAATTTGGAGAAGGTGTAGTCAAGGATATGACTGAGCATTCAGGTGATTATATGGTGACTGTTGAATTTGACAACCAAACCACACGCAAAATGATGGCTTCCTTTGCAAAACTTAAGAAAAAATAACTATTATACTACTAGATATAACGGTTATCTTATGATATAATAATGACCAAATCCAGATGCATCGCATCTGCCGCACTTCGTGCTATATGATTTTATCGTTCACAAATTCGGTACAAGAAGATAACACCTTCTCTTGCCTTGCGAATTTGTGATATATTTCAACAGACATTTTTTTAAGAAGAAAGGATGGGGATTATGAGCAACAAATTTGAAGATTTGATCAATGCAGCAAAAGTTTCTGAATTATTACACAAAAAAGAACTTGAAGAAAAGAACAAAAACGCTATCGTTATCGTTCTTGCCGTACTCGGTGCGATTGCAGCAGTAGCAGGTATCGCATTTGCGGTTTATAAGTATCTCACACCTGATTATCTTGAGGATTTTGATCCTGATGATTACTCAGATGATTTTGACGATGACTATATCGAGTTCTCTGACGGAGAACCTGAGGCTGAGGACTAATATATATTTGATATGATCTATTATCTAATTTTAATATATATTTTAGACTTAGGCAAATATTATAATTACAAGAATACCGAAGTGGATATTCCATTTCGGTATTTTAACAATTACCTGACATTATAACTGAAACGGAGGAACAACCAATATGAAACTTTGGGGAGGACGATTCACAAAGGAAACCAACCAACTCGTGCACAATTTCAATGCATCACTCTCATTTGACCAAAAATTTTATGAGGAAGACATAACAGGAAGTATCGCTCATGTAACTATGCTCGCTGAGCAGAAGATAATCTCTGATGAAGACAAAGACACTATAATCGGAGGTCTTAAATCAATTCTTGAAGATATAAAATCTGGAAAACTCATAATCAATGAGGAGCATGAGGATATACACAGTTTTGTAGAAGCTCATCTTATCGAGCGTGTCGGTGATGCCGGAAAGAAACTTCACACCGGAAGAAGCCGTAACGACCAGGTTGCACTTGATATGAAACTCTATACAAGGAAAGAAGTCCTTGAGATGGATAAGCTTCTCAAAAATCTTCTTAATAGTCTCTTAAAGATAATGAAAGAAAATCTTGACACTATAATGCCGGGATTTACTCATCTCCAGAAAGCACAGCCTATAACTCTCGCACATCACATGGGTGCATATTTTGAGATGTTTAAAAGAGACCGCTCACGCCTTAAAGATATATATGAACGCATGAACTACTGCCCACTTGGCTCAGGTGCACTTGCCGGCACTACATATCCATTAAACAGAGAGAGAACAGCAGAGCTCCTTGGTTTTTACGGTCCTACATTAAACAGTATGGACTCCGTTTCTGACAGAGATTATCTCATCGAGTTTTCATGTGCGATGTCTATTATAATGATGCATTTAAGCCGTTTTTGTGAGGAGATAATCATCTGGAACACAAACGAGTACAGATATATTGAGATAGATGATTCATACTCAACCGGCAGCAGTATTATGCCGCAGAAGAAAAACCCTGACATTGCCGAGCTTGTGCGTGGAAAGACAGGCAGGGTTTATGGCTCACTTACTTCACTTCTCACTACAATGAAAGGTCTTTCACTTGCATACAACAAAGATATGCAGGAGGACAAAGAATTTGTATTTGATGCCATCGACACTACAAAGGGATGTATTCTTCTTTTCAACGGTATGCTCGACACAATGACATTCAATAAAGACCGTATGCGTGCAAGTGCAGAAGGCGGATTTACAAATGCTACTGATGCCGCAGATTATCTTGTTAAACACGGTGTTCCATTCAGGGATGCACACGGAATTATTGGTCAGCTTGTACTTTACTGCATAGACAAAAATATATCACTTGGAGAAATGACTCTTGACGAATACAAAGCGATAAGCCCTGTATTTGAAGAAGATATATACGATGCAATAAGCATGGAAACCTGTGTCGATAAACGAAACACAATCGGTGCACCGGGACCACAGGCTATGCGTGATGTTATAAAATTATATGACGAATATCTTGCTGGGTAGAAAAGAGCAAAAACAGCGTTTTGCTCCTTTCTACTATGTTACGAACATTTTGCTATAACTAAAAAAGAAAAAGTTTTTGCAGGCTACAGCCTACAAAAACTTTTTCTTTTTTAATACTATAAGCATAACTGCACACACAATAAGTATCACTCCACAGATAATCCCAAAACCAAACGGTGTATTTGAAAACGGAACCCATTTTGAATTTACGTTCATTCCATATATTCCTGAAATAAGAGTTGGAATACCCATGACGAGCGTAACTATCGTAAGCGTCTTCATTACATTATTCAGTCTGTTGTCAATAACTGATGACATAAGTTCTCTTGTTCCATTTACTATATCTCTGTATATGCTTGTCATCTCAATAGCCTGCTGGTTCTCGACAATTACATCATCAAGCAGATCCTTATCATCAGGATACTGCTCAAGTCTTTTATATCTTGTCAGTCTGTCCATTACAACGGCATTTGCACGAAGCGATGTTGCAAAGTAGACAAGCGTTGACTCTAAGGCATGGAGATCTATAAGGTCTATATCTTCCGTATCATCATCGATTCTCTCCTCTATTTCAGTACGCTTCTTATCTATAACCCTAAGGCTGGTCTGATAGGATGATGCCACTCTAAACAATATCTGATAAACAAATCTGAGTTTTTTCTTTGTACTAAACTCCTTTACCCTTCCATTTACGAACGCTTGCAATATAGAAGTCTCCTCAGTACAGACAGTAATAATCGTATCTGATGTAAGTATGATGCCAAGCGGTATAGTAGTATATGCTTCTTTATCGTGTCTTATCTCAGTCGTAGGTATATCAATGAGAATAAGTGTATATCCATCCTCAAGCTCCACACGCGAGCTTTCCTCTTCATCAAGTGCTGCCAACAGATCTTGAATATCTATATTTAACTTTTCTGCTACTTCCTCACCTTCAGAAACCGTCGGGTTTACCATATCAATCCAGATTCCCTGAGTAAGTTCAGAAACCTCATATATCTTTTTATCATCTGTCCTGTAATACTTAACCACTTAATCTCACCAGCTTTCTTTCAGTTTTTAATGACAATGCAGACATTTGCAATCCGCTTTCGCTGCTTACCCATGAATACATTCACTTTGCTTATCTGCATTCTCAAAACACATTTAATTATACCCTATCACCTGAATCCTTGCAACACAATACTTATCTGCTCAAGTAAAAGATACTTTACATCCCAATAATCTTCGCTCTTTGTCCATGCCTTTGCCTGCATCTTTATGTTGACCGGTGTAAGTTTATCAACAACAACACATCTGTTCATTTCATGAAGTATCCTTTCATTGCTCTCGATAAGCTTCATTATCTCAGTTTTCACTTCCTCGATATTTGCATCTAAAGGAACCGTAAACTCTAACACAAGCATTCTTTCGTCCTGCTTAGTTGTATTTGTGACATTTGAGTTTGAAATGGTACCGTTCGGTATAACGACAACCTTGTTATCCGTGGTGGCTATCCTTGTATAAAATATATCTATACTCATAACCGTTCCCTCAGCACCGGCAGTGATTATATAATCTCCCACTCTAAAAGGCTTCAAAAGAAGTATAAGCACACCACCTGCAAGATTTGAAAGACTTCCCTGCAACGCAAGACCAACCGCCAGTCCTGCCGAGCCAAGAACCGCAACAATAGAACTTGTACCTATGCCGATTATTCCTGCTATAACCATCAGGAGTAGAATATTATAGGCAAATGTGGCAAGTGACATAACAAACTTTTGAACACTTATCTCTACCGCCTTACGCTCCATAGTCTTTTTTGTAACCTTGAGAGCCAGTTTGACAAGTTTTCTTCCAATAATAAAAACAATTACCGCTATCAGAAGCGTCTTTGCAAAATCAAGCAGCCATTCTCTCTGGCTAAGCAGATATTGTATAAAAAAGCTTGTTTTCTGCTTATCAGATGCAGATGAGTTCATGACTTTCTGAAGTTCATCGACACCTATCGCCTTTCCACTTGCAGACTGCTCCACGACACCCGCTGCTGAGCTTAAAAGCCCTCTTGTATATAACATAAATCCCTCCTGTTTACCGTTATGCACTCTCTATATCTTCTAAATAAAGAATTTTCCACCACTTATTACCATACGCAACAAAAGCTTTGGGACTTGCCTGTAATATTAAATCCTGTGAATAAAAAGACCGCTCCTGAGCTTTGGCTCAAACCATGTACTCTTAGGTGGCATTAAAAGACCTGCATCTGCCACATCAAACAATTCTGATATAGATGTAGGATACATTGCAAATGATACTTTCATATCTGAATCAGCACGCTTTTCAAGTTCCTTAAGACCTCTTATACCACCGATAAAATCTATTCTCTCATCTGTTCTCGGATCTTTTATTCCAAGAACCGGTTCAAGAAGATAATTCTGTAACAGTGAAACATCGAGCGACAATACAGGGTCATTTATCTCAAGAAGCTCTTTCTTTGCAGAAAGCATATACCATTTTCCTGATAAATACATTGAAACCTTACCTTTTTTGTCAGGATGTTTTGCTTCACTTAAAGTTGTGACCTCAAAATTATCTTTGATTTTTTCGATAAATTCATCCTCTGAAAGTCCATTCAGATCCTTTACCGTGCGGTTATAATCCATTATCATAAGCTGGTCATCCGGGAAAAGCACTGATAAGAAATAATTAAATTCCTCCGTTCCGTCATAACCATGATTTTCTTTTCTTCTCTTTAATCCGACTTTGACCGCAGAAGCTGCCCTGTGATGTCCATCTGCTATGTATATCTCTCCAATGCCTGCAAACGCATTTTTGATAATCTCAACCTCTTTACTTTCAGCAATCTTCCATACTGTATGACCTATGCCGTCAACCGCCGTAAAATCATAAAGCGGACTTTCCTCAGTCATGACTTTTGACACTACATCATTTATTGCTTTTTTAGATCTGTATGCAAGAAAGATAGGTCCTGTCTGTGCACTTAATGTATCTACATGTCTGATACGATCCTGTTCCTTTTCCTCTCTTGTATTTTCATGCTTTTTAATAACATTATTTACATAATCGTCAACACTTGCACATGCAACAATCCCCGTCTGCTCTCTTCCATCCATCGTAAGTCTGTAAATATAATAACACTCGTCATCATCCGTTACATATATGCCGTCTGCCACCATACTCTCAAAAATTTCTTTTGCCTTGTCATAAACCTGCGGTGCATATGTATCAACACTGTCATCAAACTGAGTTTCTGCCCTGTCTATCTTCAAAAAAGATAAAGGTTCTCTCCTCACCTCTTCTGCTGCCTCCACCCTGTTATAAACATCATAAGGTAATGCTGCAACCCTGTCTGCGACATCTGTATCCGGTCTTATTGCAACAAACGGTTTAATTATTGCCATAATACTTTTCCTCCATTTTTCTATAACTTTTTGCTTATATTTATCTAAAATAAAATATCTTTTGACCCTAACATACACATATGATATTATAACAAAAAAGAGAATAAAAAAACAGATGTAAATTAAACCAATACTGTTTATTGCAACAACTAAAAATAGACAGCGTAAAAAGGGGGCGGATGATTATGTTAAAAACTATTATATTTGACATGGATGGCGTTATCATAGACAGTGAACCACAACACGCAAAAGCAGCAGTCAGGACATTTAAGGAGCTTGGTGCTGATGTTGATATAGAATATTGCTATTCATTTATAGGAAGTTCAACTAAAAAAATGGCAGAGACAGCTATTAAAGATTTTTCTCTCGATATATCAACAGATGAACTTCTTGAAAAATTAAACAAAACCAAAAAAGAAATGCATGAAAAAGAAGGCTATATCGCTGTTCCCGGTGTCATAGAGCTTATCAAAAGGCTTTACAGAGACGGCATACAACTTGCAATAGCTTCATCATCTTCACCTAAAGAGATTGAAACTGTAGTAAAAAAACTCGGTATAAAAAAATACTTTAAAAAACTCGTGTCAGCATCACAAGTCAAACATCCAAAACCTGCACCTGACACATTTCTCCTTGCACTTGAAAAACTCGGTGCATCACTTGAGGATACCGTTATAATAGAGGATTCAGAAAATGGTGTAAAGGCAGCGAAAGAATGTAATGTCACCTGCATAGGTTTTTCTTCTCCAGATGCCGTAAAGCCACAGAATCTCTACAAAGCAGATGTGCTCATCGAGTCTTTTGACAGCATTGACAAGACATTTATCGAAAACACATTGTTACGCTCACATGGAAAACCGATAACTATAGCATCGACAAAACGACTTATCATAAGAGAACTTGCTGTATCAGATATACCTCAGATATATACCATATACTCTGACCCTCAGGTAAGGAAGTACATAGACAATATAGACGATTACCTTGACGCTGAAATGGAAAAACAAAAAGCCTATATACAGAAAGTCTATTCTTTTTACGGCTATGGTCTTTGGGGAGTATTTGGCAAGACAAGTAAAAAACTAATAGGAAGATGTGGCTTTGAAAATGAAACCATAGACGGCAAGGACGAAATAATGCTCTCTTATCTGCTTGACAGTGAGCACTGGGGCTATGGCTATGCATTAGAGTGCTGTGAGGCAGCTTTAAGATATGCAAAAGAAAACCTGGACATGAACCGTATAGTTGTCGTCATCGACCATGACAATAGCCGCTCTATCAAAACAGCCGAAAAACTTGGTTTTAAATATGAAAAAGATGTAGTATTCAACGATAAAGACCGGATACTTTTTTCGATTCAATTATAATCAGCAAAGCGTCTGTTTGCAATAATTAGTAAAACCATTTATATTCAGTGATATTCGCAATTCGTTTCACTAATTGCGAATATCACTGTTAACTACTAAAATTATTTATTTCAAAAAAACGGGTAAAACTTAATAGTTTACCCGTTTTTATTATTAATTTTATACCAAAAACCGTCTGTTTTTGTGCCACCGGTTGTAAAAACAATAAGTGCACCACCGGCTTATTTCATGTTACTATTATCTTTTGTTGTTCTTTTTATTATTGTTTTTGTCTGTATTCTTGTTTGTATTTTTCTTATTATTTGCTTTCTTTTTGTTTGGCTTCTTTGTCGTTTTGGGTTTTGCTGTTGCAGTATTTCCATTTACATTGTCAGTTGTCCCTGCCTGTCCCGCATTATTTGCTGTTCCATCAGTTCCCTGATTTCCTGTAGCATCATCGACAACATCCGCCGTATCATCCGCAACATCGTCAACTACATCTGCTGCATCATCAACAACATCACCCACAACACCGTCATCATCACCGGTCATATCACTCTCATCATAATCACTGTCATCCTCATTTACAACAGGTCCAGCTGTCTTTTCAGCCTCAGGTTCCTGTGTAGCAGATGATGTAACCGAATTATTGTTCTTCCCGTTTCCACAACCGGCAAGCATCATAGTAGATAATGCCAATGTAGTTATTAACATCACAATTCTTCTTCGCATAATTTCCTCCTAACACAACTATATTTTTGTACTTAAGTGAAGCATTACCGCTGCCGTAAGATTACAGCAACAGCCACGCATTAGAAACAGGTCAATCAGTGCAATCATCCCATCTCTTAAACATAGTATGTTACGAGTTTAGCAAAGTTATTCATTTTTCAATTATTTAACAACAATTTTCATAAATTTTTTCTTTCCTCGTTTAAGTACAATACCATCTTCCGTGATATTATCTTTATTTATAATAGATTTAGGCTCTGTAACTTTCTCACCATCGACAGAAACTCCGCCCTGCTGCACATTTCTTCTTGCCTCACCATTTGACGAAGCAAGTCCTGCCTTTACGAGAAGTGTAAGTATTCCTATATTTCCATCCTCATCAAAATCTTCACCGGAAAGCTCAGCAACAGGCATCTGTGATGTATTTCCACCACCTGCAAATAATGCTCTTGCACCCTCTTTTGCCTTGTTTGCCTCTTCTTCACCGTGAACGAGTTTTGTAAGCTCAAATGCAAGTATTTCCTTAGCTTCATTTAACTTGCTGCCTTCCCACTTGTCCATCTCATCAATCTGCTCTAATGGAAGGAATGTGAGCATACGGAGACATTTAAGTACATCAGCATCACTAACATTTCTCCAATACTGGAAGAAGTCAAACGGAGAAGTCTTGTCCGGGTCAAGCCAAACTGCTCCTGACTGTGTCTTACCCATCTTCTTTCCTTCAGAATTAAGTAAAAGATTTATAGTCATTGCATATGCGTCCTTACCAAGCTTTCTTCTGATAAGCTCAGTACCACCGAGCATATTACTCCACTGGTCATCCCCACCAAACTCCATGTTACAGCCGTATTTCTGATATAATGTGTAGAAATCAAAACTCTGCATTATCATGTAGTTAAATTCAAGGAATGAAAGTCCCTTCTCCATTCTCTGCTTGTAACATTCAGCGGCAAGCATACGATTGACTGTAAAATGTGGTCCTATATCTCTTAAAACTTCCATATAATTTAAGTCTGTAAGCCAATCAGCATTGTTTACAAGCATTGCCTTACCCTCGCCAAACTCAATAAAACGGCTCATCTGTTTCTTGAAACATTCAACATTATGATTTATTGTCTCGACAGTCATCATCTGTCTCATGTCCGTTCTTCCTGATGGATCACCAATCATTGCCGTACCACCACCGATAAGTGCAATTGGCTTATTTCCTGCCATCTGGAGTCTCTTCATAAGACATAGAGCCATAAAATGCCCCACATGAAGACTGTCAGCTGTCGGATCAAAACCGATATAAAAAGTTGCCTTACCATTGTTTATAAGTTCCTTTATCTCTTTCTCGTCTGTGACCTGTGCTATAAGACCACGAGCCACTAACTCATCGTATAATTCCATATTAACCTCCATTTATCTATAATTTACAGATACTTACAAAACTGTTACAATATATAATTATTTTGTGCAAATATAACAAATAACACAACATATAACCAGTTTTGCAATGACCCATTTATAGTTTATCTGCAATTATGCTTTCTTTTTTTATCCTCATACATCCTGTCATCCGCTATCTTGCACAATTCCTCTATTCTGAATGAACCTTTTGCAAATGCTGTCCCAACAGCTACACTGCACGGACTCATACCATACTTTTCATTGACTATCTCAAGCTCTTTTTCCCATCTTTCCTTTATCTTGATGACATCACTTTCAGCACAGTTTAATGCAACCATTATAAACTCATCGCCGCCCATTCTGAAACCGTGTATATTTTCAGACAACATAGCCTTAATACTCTCGGCAGCCTTTTTAAGAAGTGCATCCCCGGCATCATGTCCATATCTGTCATTCGTTTCTTTCAGATGATTTACATCCATGAAAAATATACCGACTGATGCTAGCATAGTATATTCTTCCCTGCTTTTCGTGAAATAACTTCGTCTGTTATAAAGTCCCGTGAGAAGATCATGTTCACTGTCATAGCGCATTTTCTCACTCATTATCTTATTTTCCATCATAAGATGCACAGTGTTTAAAAACATATCAGAACAATCATTGAAATCAACTCCCACTTCCTCATCCTGCTCACCAAGCACAAGAACAATACTATATAAAACACCCTCTACTATTCCTGAACAAACTACTATTCTTTTGTTTTCAACAAACTCATAACAACTCAATAGCTCTTCTCTCATATCATCCGACATTTCAGCAACAGATGTATATATATAATGTCTGGTATTAAACAGTCTCCCTTTTCCTGCATTGAGATATGTCTGATATTTTGTCACATCATCCGAATCTTTTCTGTAAACCACACTGTCAACAAGACCTGACTCTGTACACGAATATGTCAGCATTGCATCCATTCCAAAGCACTTTGAAAGCACCTTAAACAAAACTGAAAAATCATCGTGTATATGTTCCAAAACATAACTCTGAAACTGAACAATATTTTCTAAGGATTTAAGATATTCCATCATTTCTGCATTTTGTTTTTCCAACTTTTAGTCCTCCTGCAATTTGCAAAATCAAAATAACAATCCTGCTCTGATTCTCCGTTTCAAAGCTGTCACAAAGTATCAGACATTTTCCTGCAATATATTTTACTAAACCGGGGACAAACTTTCAGCCAAAACTTTATATTTAAACATGCATACCTGACTTTGTCCACACATCATCTTATCCCTCATAACCATTAGGATTTTTAGTCTGCCATCTCCATGCATCTTCACACATCTTATCTATGCTTCTCGTTGCCTCCCAGCCAAGTTCCTCCTTAGCTTTTGCCGGGTCGGCATAACACATATCAATATCTCCCGGTCTGCGTGGGGTAATCTTGTATGGTATCTCTTTTCCACAAGCTTTTTCAAAATTCTTAATTATATCAAGAACACTATAGCCAACACCTGTTCCAAGATTGTAAGTCACAAGTCCCGGATGTGTGACAAGTTTCTCAAGAGCCTTTATATGACCTGTTGCAAGGTCAACAACATGAATATAATCACGCACTCCGGTTCCATCCGGTGTATCATAATCATCGCCAAAAACATTTACACATTCAAGCTGTCCTGCAGCCACTTTTGCTACATATGGCAGAAGATTATTTGGTATGCCATGCGGATTTTCACCTATCATTCCACTCTCATGTGCTCCGATAGGATTAAAATATCTAAGCAGTGCTATATCCCACTCATTATCAGATTTGTATATATCTCTGAGCATATCTTCTATTATAAGCTTTGTTCGTCCATAAGGATTTGATACTGACAGTGGAAAATCTTCTCTAATAGGCACAGATTCAGGCTTTCCGTAAACAGTAGCCGATGAGCTGAAAACTATCGACTTAACACCATGCTTTTCCATAACCTTTAAAAGATTTAATGTACCTGTAAGATTGTTATCAAAATATCTAAGAGGTATCTGGCATGATTCACCGACTGCTTTAAGTGCAGCAAAATGAATTACAGAATCTATGTTTTCCTTTTCAAATATAGCATCAATGGCTTTTTCGTTTAAAAGATCTTCCTCATAAAAAGAAATCTTTTTTCCTGTAAGTTCTTCAACCCTTGCAACAGACTCCCTGCTTGAATTTACAAGATTATCCACAACTACTACATCATAACCTGCATTTAAAAGTTCCACATTTGTATGGCTTGCAATAAAACCTGCTCCACCGGTTACTAAAATCTTCATAAAACACCTCATTTCGTTAATCTATTATTTTTCCGTCTGTTTTCTGCTTAATTTATCAATCAATGTCATAAAGCACACACTCAATGTGATACAAAACATCTCTCATATGTTCATACACTTTTCCTATAACTCATTATCACACATTTCAAGTGCTGCCGCAATAACCTTATCCATGTCATAATATTTGTACTGACCGAGTCTTCCGCCAAATAAAACATTTTTCTCATTTTTTGCAAGCTCCTCATACTGCCGGTAAAGACTGTCATTTTTTTCATTGTTGACCGGATAATACGGTTCATCACCCTTTTTCCACTCAGAAGAATACTCCCTGCTTATAATAGTTACGGGCTGTTTTCCAAAATTAAAATGCTTATGCTCGATTATCCTCGTATAAGGTACATCCGCAGAAGTATAATTGACAACTGCATTTCCCTGATAATTCTCCATATCAAGCTTTTCAGTCTCAAATCTGACTGAACGGTACTCAAGAACACCGAGTTTATAATCAAAAAACCTGTCTATCATACCTGTATATATTATTTTATCGGCATCAATCTGATTTTTTATATCAAAATAATCGACTGAAAGTCTAACTTCAATGCCCTTAAGCATATTCTCAATCATTTTTGTATAACCTTCAACCGGAATCCCCTGATACCTGTCATTGAAATAATTGTTATCGTAAGTAAATCTAAGAGGAAGTCTTTTTATGATAAATGCTGGAAGATCCTTACATTCCCTGCCCCACTGTTTCTGGGTATATCCTTTTACAAGTTTCTCATACACATCTTTACCTGCAAGTTTTAAAGCCTGCTCCTCAAGATTTTTTGGCTCACCTATATTTAACTCAGCAATCTGCCTTTCTATCACAGCTTTAGCTTCTGCCGGAGTCTTAATGCCCCACATCTTGCTGAAAGTATTCATATTGAACGGAAGATTATAAAGTTCATCCCCATATATGGCAACCGGAGAATTTATATAATTATTAAACTCTGCAAATTGATTTACATACTGCCATATCTTCTTGTCAGAAGTATGAAAGATATGCGCTCCGTATTTGTGAACATCAATATCATCAATTTTTTCAGTATAAATATTACCTGCAAGATGCTCTCTCTTGTCGATAACAAGACATTTCTTTCCTTTTTTATGTGCTTCATGTGCAAAAACCGCACCAAACAGTCCCGCACCTACTATTAAGTAATCGTATTTCATATTTCTCCCCTTTTCCGTCATAATCAGACAACTTATTCACACGCATTATGCCAGCAGTCTTTTTAACTGCATACACATCTTTAAAAATTTTATCAAAGGCATTTCTTATGATTTTAAATCTTAATTAGGACTCTTTAAGTCTCCGCCTTCTTTTGAAGAAAAATTGATACTGTCAAGTGTAAAATCATGCGGTATCATTATCTTATAACCCGAATATTTTTCGCTGTCCTTAACAGGAACCCTGCAATAATTTGTTCCCTTTTTCCATGTCGCATTAATGTAATCAGTCAATTTATTACCATCTTTGTCAAAAAATTTAAGACTTAAAACAACATCCTGTTCTGCTGTTTCAGCAAAATTAACATCAATTTCTTTTACTCCGTTATAATTGTCCGTTTTCAGATAACATTCCTGCTGAGTGTTAAACCCATAGTGAAGTCCCTCGACATTATAACCGGAATACTCAATGACACCTGAACTGCCCTCTTTAAACGCACCCTTTGGTGCAAAAACCGTATTTTTTAAGATAACGGCACATATTATCACAACAACTGCTATTGCTATACATATTATTGTTTTCTTTGATTTATTCATGTTTTTTCTCCTTACACCTATTTGTCCTGCAGGTAAATGCAAGGCTAATTATATCCTGTGTTAATTCCTCTATTTAATCAAGGATTGTGCCATTTTCACAAATGCCTAATTAAGCAGGTGTGACTGCCCCTTATACACTCTCAGCCTTTTTAGCAAAAATAATAAGTTTACTGAACACAAAATTCAAAACTATCACGAGGACATTCGACAATATTTTCATTATCATATCCGACCAGTGCAGGCAGTCAACAGTCACATACATTATAACCATATCCATAACACCGGTAGCCAGGCGGCACCATACAAATGACATACACTCTTTGAGTAATGCCGAAAGTGTATCTGTTTTGCTCTCGAAAACAAAAATCTTGTTTGTCACATACGCAAACGCAACACCGAGCACCCACGCTATTGCATTGCTGGGGATAGTATCTATCCCCATAAGATGCTTGCAAACCGCATATGCCACAATGTTTATAAGTGTCGTAAATCCTCCGAACACAAGGTAAAGGATTGGCTCTTTATACTTTAAATATAAATCCCATATTTTTTTAATCATATCTTATCTGTTAGTCTCCATTCCATTACGGCTTTCCGTTAATAACCTATCATACATTCCTGTTCATATCTGCCCAAACAGCATTTACTCAACGGTAACGCTCTTTGCAAGATTTCTAGGCTTATCAACATCAAGACCTTTAGCTACAGAAACATAATAAGCTAAAAGCTGAAGTGGAATTACTGCAAGACTTGCTGCAAAATGCCCATCTGTCTTAGGAATATATGTTGCAAATTCAACTGTATCTTCTATATTATAGTTGCCATATGTCGTAAGTCCCATGAGGTATGCACCTCTGCTCTTACACTCTACCATATTGCTTATCGTCTTTTCATAGAGGTCATTCTGTGTAAGCACACCTATAACAAGCGTTCCATCCTCTATAAGACTTATAGTTCCGTGTTTAAGTTCACCTGCCGCATATGCCTCAGAGTGAATATAGCTTATCTCCTTAAGCTTAAGACTTCCCTCAAGTGAGATAGCATAATCTATTCCACGACCTACAAAGAAAATATCCTTTGCATTTGCCTGTTTAGAAGCAAACCACTGAAGTCTTTCTTTATCGTCTATTATCTTTTGAATCTTATCAGGAAGTTCACTAAGTTCTGACAAAAATCCGTCATACTGCTCCTGATTTATCTGACCTCTTACCATCGCAAACTCAATAGCAAGAATATAGCTTGCTATAAGCTGTGTGCTGTATGCCTTAGTAGTGGCAACTGAAATCTCCGGACCAGCAAGTGTATAAAATACGTTGTCAGCCTCTCTTGCAATAGAAGAACCGACAACATTAACAATACCGAGTGTCTTTATTCCCCTGCTCTTAGCTTCCCTTAGTGCTGCAAGACTGTCTGCCGTCTCACCTGACTGGCTGATTATAATAACAAGTGCATCTTTATCAATGATAGGATTTCTATATCTGAACTCTGAAGCAAGTTCAACTCTTACCGGGATTCTTGCAAGATCCTCAATAACATACTGTGCAACCATACCAACATGCCATGCAGAACCGCACGCAACAATATGAATCTGACTGATATTTTCAATATCTTCCTTTGCAAGACCTACATTAGAAAGATCAATCTTTCCATCCTTGACAACTGAACCAAGCGTATCCTTTATAGCCTTTGGCTGCTCATGTATCTCTTTCATCATGAAATGCTCAAAACCTGCTTTCTCTGCTGCCTGTGCATCCCAATTAATCTCCTTAGGCTCTTTCTCAATCTCATCACCGTCAAGATTGTAGAAAGTAATCTCCCCGGCTCTAAGTCTTCCGATTTCAAGATTTCCTATATAATAAACATTTCTCGCATAGCTGAGTATCGCCGGAACATCAGATGCAACATAAGACTCCCCATTTGCCGTAGCAAGAATCATCGGACTGTCTTTTCTTGCAACATAAATCTCCTCAGGATACTCCTTAAACATAACCGCGAGTGCATACGAACCACGGATTCTTATCATCGCATGATTGATGGCATCGACAGGAGTTCCCTCATATTTTTTATAATAATAGTCAATAAGTTTTACGGCAACCTCTGTATCAGTCTGTGAATAAAACTCATATCCTTTTTTGGCAAGCTTATCTCTAAGTTCCTGATAATTCTCAATAATACCGTTATGTACTGCAACAACATTACCATCATCACTGTGATGCGGATGTGCATTAGTCTCTGACGGCTCACCATGTGTAGCCCATCTTGTATGACCGATACCACAAGTTCCCTGCATAGCCTTACCGTCATTTGTCTTTTCGGCAAGCACTTTAAGACGACCTTTCGCCTTAACTACCTCTATATCTGCATCCCCGTTTCTCACAGCAAGCCCTGCTGAATCATACCCTCTGTATTCAAGCTTAGACAAACTGTCCAAAAGAATAGGTGCTGCCTGATGTTTACCAATAAAACCAACAATTCCACACATATTTTATAGTCTCCTTTATCATCAACATTATCTAAAGCAATTAAAAATCATAAACATAGTCTATTATATTTAATTTATCTGTAAATTGCAACTAAAATATGTCAAGTGCGTAGGTTTATGGGAAAAATTTCAATGTGAAAAGGCAGATGCTCACTGCATCCGCTTTTTCATCATTCTTTTTTACTTTATAATATTGACCTTATATTTCCAAGCAGCTTATTCACCCAAAATATCTTTATTATAAAACTTTGAATTTTTAGATAATTCCTGTTCTATATACTCATATCCATATTTCTCTGCCAAAGTTTCTTTATCTGCATACAGATTAGTTCCAAGACCCAGTCTGTCACCATCTATGTCTACGCCTAATACTGCAAGTGTTGTAGGGAACATATCCATACTTGTAAATTTACGATTTTTGTTATTTGATGTCTCAATGGCAGAATTGATAAAACAGTTATAAACTCTTCTATCCTTTTTTATTTTTCCATATTTTGCTTTTTGATTAATATCAGATACAAACTTTGAAGAAAAGTTGATTATAGGATCATTATCAATATTCGTCAACTTCATATTTTTCTGTGCTATAACCACATTATGCACCGTTGTGACATATTTTCTTAATTCTTTGGAAGTCAGCTTTAAAATCTTACTTCCGCCATAATCTACCCTAAGACTTTCAATCTTAAAATCATCCTGTTTCTCAAACACCGGATCCAAACGAATTAACTGAATATTTTTAAAAGTCTTGACACTAATACTCAACTCCACATTTCTGTCATTTATTTCTTCTACTACAGAATTTTCTTCCGAACACCCTGAACCCACATCATAAAATATCTGAGCCGAAGACTACATGTTCCTATCATATTCTATATTAAAAGTAATATCTTGCATTTTCAATGGGATAACCCAACTGACGACAACTGCCAAAACTACAATAATAATATAAGATAACTTTCTTTTTTCTAACGATTTCATATATTTCTCCTAATGTATTGTATTTTCGACCCTATTATTATAATCTCCCACGCCATTATCAGCGTATGAATTGTCTATCCTCCATTCTTATGTGATGTACTCTCGGTATCTCCTCAAAACAAGTCATTTCGGCTGGATTTCCGATATACTGTTTCCATTTTCTCGTCGTACACACTACGAAAATGTCGCAGAATAAAATTATTATCCCACCAGACTTTTATTTAGTTCAATCCATTTAGATGTTGGTGACGATAAATAAACAATGATTATATCATCCGTCTCTCCTATGGCATTTTCTGCAGGCCATACAGACATATCTCCAATTTTTCCAAGTGCCTCATCTATCTGAGCTGATGACGGAAGCAAAACCTTATATCCTAAAATTCCCAAAAAGTCCCTTGTCCTGCTCATATTACAGTCATCCCAGTTCCAAAATGATGCACCTATCGTTCCTGAGCCACCATTCTCTTCTAATGATTTTCCATATTTCCCAACAAAAACAATAGGTTTGTTTGTATAATCATATTTCTTTTCTTCTATAACATTCATTATTGATTTAGCGGTAACCACATCATTATTGTAAACTTTATAACCTCTGTAATAAAGCAGGTTCATATAAATACAGTTTAAAAGTAAAACAATCCCCACAAAACAATAAATTATCTTTTTAAACTTTATTCCGTCCAAATATTTAAAAACAAACAATAGCTCAATTGCTCCTAACAATGCCACTGATAACAACATGCGACCATATGTTTTGTATGTTCCCATTGCAATATAAAGGAAAAATGGCGAAGCCACCAAAACTATTACCCCTAGTACAATAACGGCTCTTTTCTTTATATCATCGGTTTTCATCACGGATTTGCCAACCGCTATAATAAAAATAACAAATAAAATTCTTAATGCCCATGCACCATAAACATATTTTCCCATCATCGTAATACCCAATGACACTCTTATAACATTGGCACACGCCATAAACAGTACACGAATGACATTTCCGCTTTCCCATCCGATATAACCATCAGAAAGATAACTTGCTGAACCAACATATTTTTTGATGATAAAATTTATTCCACAATATAAAATCATCGATATAACACAAACAGCTACACCTTTAATTGCAATTTTTAGCCATTTATTTTCCTTTAGATAGCAACCAAAACACCAGCCTACAACTGCAACTATAAATATTTCTAATAACGCCTGATATACTCCCATTGAAACAGTCATCAAAGCACCTGCAAATACAACATCCAGCAAGCCATGCTTTTCTTTTATAATCAATAAAAATGCTAACGCAACAATTATCATAGCAAAAGTCTCAGGGATAATCATAAAACCAAACCCAAACGCTTCTCCCATACATAATGGTACACTGCTATACCAGCACAATGCTGCTATTCTTCCATACTTTGAACTTATATCATACAAATCAAAAAAAACATACATAAATACAATGCCTGACATATTCCAAAAAAACAGTCCAAGACAATCCGACACTATAGGAATAAATCTTCCACATGGAGAAAATATCATATTATATATATAAATCATATATCTTTCCTGATAAAGCCATAAATCAGACATTTCTTTTTTTGTTGATAAATACCACGTTTCTTCATCTATATTTATCATTTTCAAAGATATCATAGCAATACAACAAATTATAGAAAAAACAAACGAAACTAAAATATTCCATCTGTTTTCGTATAAATATTCTTTAAATTTTATTGTATTCTGTTCATTGTATGATACCCTCGATTTATTTTTACTATTCAAAACTTTTTTCTCTCTTTCTCTGAAAAATTTCTTCCAATGCTTCTACCTGCTCTGTTGTAAGACCTGAATACAATGCAATTTCATCATTTGACAGCTTTCCGGCTTTTATCATTCTTAGTGCAGACTGCCTGTTGCTCTGTTCTCTTCCCTGCTCTATCCCCTGCTCATATTTTTCCTGATAATTTATTTGCAATGTCATATAATCCAACCTCCATTTCTCATTTTTCCTTACAGTTTTCACTGCTGCTTCCAGCTCCTTTGTAAATTCATCTCTCGGTTCCTCTCCGTCAATAAAATCAAGCAAACTTTTTAACTCTGGTGTAACATCATCCATCGTTCCTTTAGTATTTAATATAATCTTTATAGTATCGTCTCCAAGTGATAAACTTGTATCCTGAATACAACGATTTTCAAAAGTATATATATGCCGTCCCCTTCCAAACAAATCAAATGTACAAATAAAAATAACGAAGCTTTTCTTTAAACTTTTATAATTTTCTCCTTTTTCTAATATATTCAAATCTATCATTCCCTGATAGTAACGTGTTCTCTTATGAATATTTCTATTCTCAACCGTTTGCATTTCTGCTCCACAATGTCACATTTTTAATTTCCTGACTCAGAGTAACTGCCTCACTTGTCGTTGCGGCTGTAACTTTAACATTCTCATTTTTTGAAGCTACTACTTCTCCTTCTGCATTTTTTATCACAGCATTCAATGTTACATCAGTATCCTTATCTGCCTTATTGCTAAATTCACTCTTAGTACTTACCGCAGCATTGCTCGCAACCTGATTACTGTTAATAAAAATTCCTGAACTTCCGTTATCTTCCAACGATATGTATTGGTCATTATATAAAATAATCTCAACATCTCTGTATATTCCGGCCCATTGTGTGTAATCGACATTGATAGGTATTGTGTCCGTATCTATATTTTTAACCTTTACTTTTAATTGAACATTCTGTTTTCCCTTTACATAATCCGTAATATCAAATACAAATGCCGTATATCCCCAAATATGTGTTCCAACTTTTTCCCCGTCTATATACACATCCGCATTTCTGCTCACACCATTCAATTTAATAAAACAATTTTTATTTCTATAACTGCTGTCATCCAAAGACTTTGTGTACTCAACGGTTTTCTTATTCATATTAGCAATATAAGATTTCGTTGGATGAGTATATTCCCATGTATGCGGCAAATCAATTTTGCCTGATTTTGCTCCTGTCGGAAAGTCCCATCCATCATCACTTTCATCGCAACTGTCAAAATTCCAGTCCTTATTTATATTTATGATCTTTCTACTTTCTGAAACTGCATTTGAATAATTGACACTCTTATCTGATGATGCTTTTGAAATAGTTTTGCCAACACTAGAAAAATTTAAAATAATTACAATTACAATTAAAAACAATGCTAATATTTTCTTATTTTTTTAATAACCCATAATTTCACCTTTCTGTATTTTACCGTTACTACTCTTTCTTAAATATATAATTTTTTGCCATATTGATTATATCCTTTGCCTCCTCTTTGTTTGTAATAAATAATCCGGCAAAATATATACATATACATATAATTAATGATACTCCGCCTAATAAAATAACTTTTAGATAACTGTCAGCAAATAACATATTCTGATTTACAGTGCATACTATAACGATAAATATAATAAAACAAACAAGCCACCTTTTAAGCGTAAGCCACGGTTTTCCTTCAAGCAAATGCTTATATGCGTAAAATATTATATCAACCGTTCTGTAGGCAGATGCTATGATCGAACCAAGCAATGCACCTATTATCCCCACTTTCCAGATAAGTGCAACTGATATAACTATATTAAGAACAGTTTCCGTAACCGCTCTCCACTGCGTCTGCCTAAAATGTCCCGCAAAATTTACTACATTATTTCCAATATTCCTTCCATAACTCATGATCGGAACAAGTACAAAAAAAACAGGATAAAGTTTGTCTATATAATTAACATCATTCACTCCGGAAGTATATAATCGCATAAACGGTAATATGCATATATAAACAACTGTCATAACCGAAAACATACTACCAAGACTTATCACCTCCATTATATGATGCAGCCTGTTATACTCTTTTTTATCGGTATTAAAAATCTGTCCAAGTCTAAAATTAAAACCGTTTACCAACTGAACGAGCATTGTATTTACCATCTGGATTATATTATTATACATAGTATATACGCTTACCACCTTAAGATTTTGCAAAATAAGCGTCAAAAAAATAGTATCTGTATTGTAAAAAATAATACCTGATATCTGATGTATCAATGTCGCACCTTTTTGCGAAATCGCTTCTAAATTTGGAGCTGTATTAAAATCAAGCCATGAATAGTGCTTTTTTATAAAGAATGAATAGATAAGCATTTGTAAAATATTAATACAAAAGTATGAAAACTGCACTGCTAATACATTATATCCCATCAGCAGTAATGCAACCTTTGTCAGACTGGTTATTACATTTATGACGGTTGTTATATTGGTTGCTATAAAAAGGTAACCCTCAGCTTCCATTAAAATTCTGTATTTGCCCTGATAAAGAAAATTAAAACAATTCCCCAATCCACCAAATACTATTATTCCAACTACTGTCCAATATGATATACTTGTCTTTACAAAAACAGGATATAATAATGCCAATAAAACAACTGAACCTGCATATAATGTTCCTGTTTTTATATAAAATTTGTGAGTAGCTACAATTATTCCCTGTATCTCTTCTCTATCACTGTGGACAACAGGTGCATATAGAGCCTGTAATGATGCTGCACCTATCCCTGCTTCAAACAGACTAAAACAAGTAAAAATCTGCGTTACCGAAGTCAGCAGACCATTTACTTCCGAACCATAACTTACAACAACTAATCTCGGAACTACAATTCCTATAGCGATAATGACAATCTGTCCCAAAAAGCCACACACGATATTAAGCATTCCTTTTTTTGCAGCCTGCATATAATCTAATCTCCTAATCCTACTCAATCTTTCAAAATATTATCAAGCCATTCTCTAACAGATATAGCATGTTTATCATTCTTTACATAACTGTCGGTCATAAAAGCATCATCTATAACCGGATTTTCCCTGTCAATAACAGATATGTTTTCTGAATATACTGGATACTCCGTTATATATTTATTTGTAGTTATTACTTTAGTATCTGTCAATAATGCATCAAAAGGTCTTGTTGTCAATCCAACCTGTTTATACAATGGTAAATCCAATACAGCATGAGACTCCTGCAAAATCTTTAAATACTCCTCATATTTAAGAGACTCTGTATGCCCAAAAAAGTCTGGTTTAAAATCAGGATGATAAAAATAAATAAACATTTTGTACTTTTCTTTGTATTTCTCGTAAATTTCTTTTGCCAATTTTATTCTATCAGGATGTGCAGTTCCAATTAATGCTAAATCATACTTGTTTTGTTTTGCATGTCCTATCCATTCATGTTGAGTAAACATAGGCATGTACTTGAAACCATATTTTTTACATTCATCCATATTAAACGACATAACTTCATCAAAGTATTTAAAATGTGTATTTTTTCTTAATATCTTTGCATCATCCCACAAATATAGTCTCATTTTTGTATCAGGATTATTTTCCTTTAAGCTGCGATAAACTTTATCCGCAAGCAAATGTCCGTTAATACACAAAATCTCATCATATTTTTTTCTGAGTAATATATCTAAATTTTTATCTGCAAATTTATTTTCCATATGTTCATAAAAGACATCAAGTTTTTTTATGTATAAGAAAAATTGTCTCAAAACCCTAAGCCAAAATCTATCCTGAATATACTTGTCTATTTCATATAAATCCTTTTCATTGTCATATAAGGTAACCTCATATCTCTTTTTGAACTCATTGCAAATACTTTTCTCATATTCCATAAAAAATGGCATTAATACTAAATAACTTTTCATATGTTTCCCATCTTTCTTTTCAACTTTATAAGATACTTATAAGCTGAATAATCAACTGCCCTGCATCGCATCTCATGAGCATAAAAATATTCTTCATCATGAGGATTTACTTCATAATATACATCACCTTTTGCTCTCTTTTCAACATATTCGTCAAATGACTTAGTAAAATAGTGATTTATCTGTATTGGAAGTTCATTTGTTTTTATATAATTCATTTGAAAAATTGAAACTTTATCAAAAACATTTACCGGCGGAAGATTCATGTTTTTTAGTTTTCCCCATCCTGTATGATGAAAACCTGTATTATTTTTATAATCTTTGTCAATATCATATTTTGTATTATAGAAACATTTTCCTATTGAACAATATTTATCCCAACAAACCGTATATCTCTCAACCATTGTTTCATTCATATTTTCTTCGATATGTCCTGATGTTCCAAATATTCTCCAATTAATAATAACTGCCGCTCTGTTTTTTTCAAACAATTTCAAAAAATCATATATGCTTTCCATTTTATTTGGTACTATATATTCATCTATATCAATAAAACCTATCCATTTCGCATCTTTTCTATGCTTATCATAGCAATCTTTATATGCTGAAATCTGTCCCTGTTTTACCGGCCAATCTATAAGATCGACAATTCCCTCTTGAATGTACGGTCCAAGAACTTCCATATAATTATCATCAGAAAAATTATTATACATATAAAAATGCTGCACACCGACAATCCTGTTAAATTCTATCCATTCTTTTAAATATTTTGCCTCATTCTTAAAAATTGCTCCAACAACTACATCATATTTTTTTTCTTCCGTACTATTCTGATGCGGTCTTATAATATTTAATACAGGCTTATATATCCAACTCATCCCCTTAGCATACAACTTCAACATTAACCCCTTAATCCCTTTCGGTAAAGCACTGCTATAATAAACATATTTATTTTCTATATTCTTATTTATTTTCATCAAATTTCTCCTCATATAAAATAACTGTTTCTATTTCCAAAATTTTAATTTTCCAATAGCAATCTTAATTATCATTTTCCATATCTCTGTCTTACTATAGAAACACTGTATATTCTCTGAAAAGCTGCTTAAATCATACGAACACTCTTTTTTTCGTAACACATATGCATAGTATAACTGAGCCAGTAAAACCAGATTACTTTCTTTTACTTTATCAAATGTTTTATATGATATTTCCCCCTGCCTATACAATTCAAGAATAATTGCAGGATATTCAACTCCGAATGCATAGAATAAATCATATTTTCCCTTTTTGCTATCGTCAATCATTATTTCTTTAAACAAAACCGTATGATCTATTATGTATTTTGATGCTTCTTTATTATTAAATATTAAATCAATATGAGGAAATAATCTATTATACTTTTTATTATCAGATATTTTTTCAAATTCCTCTTTCCACATTGCAGTTCCGGCAGACCATGAGGAAAATCTTTGCATACCATATACAAACTCGTCAAATGTATTTAAAACCTCTTCTCCTGACTTCCCGGCTATTGCTCCATTCATAAAATAGAGTTCCGGTCTTAAATCTGAATATTTTTTTGAAACTTCAATCAGATATTGTACCGCCCCATCTACCAGAGTATGACGATGATTTACAAATTTTATAAGTTTTCCCGATGCCATTTTAAATGCTTCAATCTGATTAAGAAATTGAATTGCATCTGTTCTTTTATATATACAATTCGACTTGTCCTTGCAATAATCAAGCAATGTCTCATAGAAATCCTTATCATTTCCATTATCTGTGATAATCACCTCAAATTCTTCAATATCTGCATTTGTGCAATAAATGCTGTCAAGAACAGGTATAACCCACTCTTTTATGCCATTTGTTGGAACACAAAACGAAACATAAGGCTGCATTCTCATAACCTCCATATCACTCTAATAATAATCAATTATATTTCCTATAAACATTTATTTCCATATATTCTGATACTTTTTCAAATGGTCAATGGTCTTTTCTATCCCATTTTCTAATGATATTAATTTAATGTCACATATATTAGAAATTTTACTGTTATCTAATATAATTTTATTTACATCAACACTTCTTCTGTCCTTATATACGATATTAATCTTTCTTATCTTATCTTCAACAATATTTATAATATCATTCTGACTTGTTCCAATACCTGAACTTATATTAAACACCTCTTCATCACCGCTATAATCAATAAGTGAATATAACATCTCACATACATCATCTATATAAATATAATCACGAACAGTGTCACCATTTCCCCATATTTCCAGCACATCACCAAGCATTGCTTTTTTTATAGCTGCATCTATAAATCCAACACCTTTATTAAAATCCTGTCCCGGACCATATGGATTTGAAATTCTTGCTATCAACATTTTGGAATGCATCTGTGTATTGAACACTCTCATAGTATTTTCAATGCACAGCTTCACATTGCCATAATGATTTATCGGTAAAGCCATCACATCTTCCTTTATAGGCTGGATTTTCTGATTTCCATAAACAGTTCCGCCTGAAGATAAAAATATCAATTTCTTTTTTGTCCCAAGTAAATACGAGAAAAGTCTTATCGACTCTATCATATCCCTGTTATAACCACTCATATATTTCTGATTGGAATTTCCGGGCTGTATCGTGCTTATCGCATGAAATATAATATCCTTATCAGAAATAATCTCTTTTAAAAATATTTCATCAAAAAAATCACCTGATATATAGTTTATTCCCTCTAATTCCTCATCAGGCTCTCTTATATCTAAGCTATATACATCAAGACCATGTTTATAAAAACACTTACTGAGATTTTTTCCTATAAATCCATTTCCACCTAATATAATAACCTTTTTTTTATCTACATTGCTCTTTATTAACATATCCATACACTTTCTTTTTAATTTTACACATTCCTGTTATCTTTCTGCGGCAAAATACGCAACTTTTTATAATCACCTACTTCATCGAAAAACAATTTTTCGTTATATTTCACAATATTTTTGTCTATCTTAGAAAAATCTATTTTCAACAGCTCATCAATGTATTCTTTGTCAAATCTATATTTAATGATATGTGCCGGATTTCCAGCTACTACCGCATATGCCGGAATATCTTTAGTCACAACTGCTCCCGCTGCGACAACTGCTCCCTGTCCAATATGAACTCCTGAAAGGATAACTGCATTACACCCTATCCATACATCATCTTCCAATACTATATCACCTTTTGATGTGGCATCATTGCCATTAAACCCCATCATTGTTTTAAAAGGATACATAGATATATGCTTCATATCATGTTCTGAACTTAGTATAAACTTTGTTCCATTTGCAATAGAACAATAATTTCCTATTTTCAAGAAAACATCATTTCTTGACATTTCAATATCTATAGGTCCATATGTTCCAACTCCAACACTTACACAATTTATATCATATACATTCAAACAATATGTCTTATTATGTCTGTTTCTAATTCTCCATCCAATTCTTCTTTCAAAAAATTTTACAAACATATCTATAATCAATTTTTTCACCTCATTTGTAACTGCTTATAATATATTTTACTTGAATTATATATATTTTTCATTCTAAACAATTCACTTTGCTTTGCATTTCCAACTGTTTTTGTAGCCATTCCATGGTAATGTTTAACTTTTATCGCAGGCTGATAGACCATTTTTTCATTATTCTTCAAACACCAGTCTGCTAATATATACTCTTCATAGTAAAAAAAAGTCTCCGGTGAAAATACAACCGATTTTTTTTTCAATAACTTCTTTGATATAACTAAACAGGCACCTAACGGTATCACATTTTCCTGATAAACTCCTGCATCCTTTATCTCAGGCTTATCATTTCTGCTTTTTCCAAAAAACATATAATATAAATCAAAAAAAGTTAATGCCAGACGGTTAAATATAATAGTCTTTTTCACCTGACTTTTACTTCTCTGCATCTCATAACTTATAGGACTTTGATGTGTATCTATTATAGGATTATATATATCCGGTCCTACTACTGCAAATTTACTATTTTGATATTCTTCGTATATTCTTTTTACAAAATCTTTCTGAATAAACTCTAAATCATTATTTGCAAAAATCACAAAATCACAATCATACTTTTTTTTGCAATATTCATATGCAATATTATTTGCAGCCGAAAAACCGCAATTATATTCCGTTTGTAAAAGTTCAACTTTCGTACCGGAATATGTTTCACATAATTTTTTATATGAATCATTAGCAGATGAATTATCTATTACTATAACTTTTACACATTCCTGCTTATCCAACCCCAAAATTGAATCAACACAAACTTTTGTCGCTTCATACGAATTATAATGTAAAATAATAAATGCACATACCAAATCCATTTTTTTCACCTCTATCACTCTTTAATGCTCACCAATAACAAAATAATACCTGTTTTATAATAGTGAAATTATTCTATACACAAACTTGTCTATACCAATCTTATTAAAAAACATCATTGTCTCTACTGCAAGCCTTATTTTTAATGACTGCTTTTTAGCTTTTCCAAACTTCAAAAATTTATTTTCTTTATAATCAGGAAATTTATTTTTTAAATCATCAATAAAAAATTTGTATTTTTTATCCATAATATCAGGTTTGCAACCATGTCCATACACTATCAGGGCATTTATCATATTCGCAATATAATTATATTGTATCAGATATTTTTTTTCCTGACCGGCAGACTCATAATCATATTTCATTAAAAACATATCAAAAATTTTAGAAATATCACACTCAAGTTTTTTATCATATGACAATGTACTTGTAGTTGATTTTTCGTTGAAATAATAATAATAACCTGCATATCTTATAACACTATATTTCGCATCATTAAAAAATACAGACATAGAGAATAGAATATCCTCTCCGCATCTTATCTCGGAAAAATCTATATTGTTATTTATCAAAAAATCTTTATTATATAATTTTGCACATCCTATGGTATAACTAAAAACAGACCATATACAATCATTCACTAAGTATTTTTTATACTTTCCCGCAATATCTTTTGTATATCCACCTATAACAATATCATAATCTTCCTTTTTCATTTCATCATAATATGTCTTTAAAAAATCGTCTGCTATGTAATCGTCACTATCTATAAATGTCACATACCTTCCATTTGCTTCTTTTACTCCCCAGTCCCTGCACAAGCCCGGACCTGTATTCTTTTCATTTTCAAGGAATCTTATTTTTGGGGAATATTTCTTAACATACTCTAATATAATTTCTCTGCTTCCATCAGGACTGCAATCATTAACACAAATAATCTCATAACTTTGAAATGACTGCCTTAGTACGCTTTCCAAGCATCTGGCAATAAACTTTTCAGCGTTATATATTGGTATTATTACAGAAATTTCACACATTTAATTTCCTCCACTATTTTCTCTATTGTTCCCATTGTATCTTTCATACATATCTTTTCTGATAATAGCAATCTCCTGTGCCATCTTTTTAACCTTGTCAGTCAGGTTACTCAATGCTATAGACAACGTAAATATAATTACTATAGACAAACAAAATCCAAAAAAGAATAACATATTTACCGGTGATGCTATCCCAAATGCTTTTGCAACCACATTCAACAATTTAGGAAATATCGCTAGTACCAATACACATATGCATACGAAAAGCCATAATAATGCGTATTTAAAATCTATGCTTTTCTTTCTAACATGATTAACAATATATAACATTGCCAAAATAATGACAACTATTATCAAAATCTGTAATTTTATCGACATTTTTATCCACCTTTATTTTTTCATTCTTGCTATCAGTATTGCAAAACTAACTTTAATCATATAATATACACTGTTTTTTAATGAAATTGAAGATACACCTTCTTCTCTTTCATTCATAACTACAGGAATTTCCGTTACCTTATATTTTTCAGATAAAATCGTTACTACACTTTCCGGTTCAGGATAATCTTTGGGATATTCATCTGTAAATTTTTCCAAGAGCTTTTTATTAACCATCCTCATTCCTGAAGTCGGATCTGTTATTTTCTTTCCAGTCAGCAATTTAATAAGTCCAGTAAAATATTTAATTCCTATTCTTCTTAAACCAGAGGACTGAAAACCTTCTTTTTCAATAAATCTTGAACCGATTACCATATCTGACTCTGTATCAATAAGTGTCGTAACCATATCCTCTAAATGTGATGCACTGTGCTGTCCGTCACCATCAAACTGGACTGCTATATCATAACCATGATAATATGCATATCTGTATCCTGTCTGGACAGCACCACCTATTCCAAGGTTTACCGGAAGATTAAGATAACTAAATCCATGTCTCCTACACATTTCAAGTGTTTTATCGGTTGAACAGTCATTGATTATAACATAATCAAAGTCCGGTGCATTATCTTTTATATCTTTTATTGTTTTTTCTAAATTTCCTTCTTCATTAAAAGCCGGAATTATTACAAGTTTTTTCATTGTATTTTAACTCCCTAATCTTGTATAGCTCTAATTCATCTTTATCTATTCATTATATCTCATTTGATTTTTCAGATTTTGTATAAAAATGATTTATCAGTTTCGCTATCGGTTTCGGCCAGAATTTGCAATACATAATATAATTTTCCTGAACTCTTGCATTATCATGTATTATAGCCGTTGTTGCCGATTCCTCATGTATTCTGTGACACATAAGGGGTTCATTTATATAAATAAATTTTCCTTTTAACTTGGACAATTTTTCCCATGCTTCCCAGTCCTCGCAGCTTCTGAAACCATCGGCAAAAATCGGTCTTTTAACATTTTCAAGATCAAATGTAACGGCAGGACAGCATATTGGATCGCCCATAGACAAAACTCTTCTTCTTATAAACTTGCTTTTCCAAAATGCCTTTATTCTCAATGGCAATAACATTATCCTCTTAATTTTAAGCATTGTTGTGTCATGTATCTTTTCGCCGTTTCTAAGCTCACTATAATCAGAAAATGCAATAATCGAATTGTCCGATTTAGCCATCTCCTTAATTATTTTTTCTGAATATTCAGGCTCATATATATCATCCTGATGTGCAACTGTGGCATATCTGGTCTTAACTTTACTAAGTCCAAAGTTCCAATCCTGTGTTATTCCACCCTGCCCTTTATTTACCATAACAACAATCCCATATTTTTCTGCAATATCATCTATATATTTATTTGGTGTTGATGTTGCTATTAAAATATTTGATCTTACTGTCTGCTTTTTCAAAGACAAGATACATTCTTCTAAAAATGCACTTTCTTTATATGCACAAATTACAAATGTATGTTTCATGTTTACCCACCTTATATTTATAGCATTGTCCTTAACATACAGCAATTAAGTACAATAATAAATAAAATTGTTATAATTTCTTCAGCTCTTTTTATAATACTACTCTGTAATTTAATTGGTATATAAATTCTTGACACAACCAACATACCAGATACAATAATAGGGAATAAATACCTTGCCTGACATCCAACAATACTTAATGAACCAACTGGATTATAGACCACATATAAAGCAGTTGCAACCATACATGATGTAATAAATCCAATTAGAATACTGCTTGCAGATAAATACCATTTAACGGTATTATTGTCACTCCTGTCATATAGCATTACCAGTAACATAAATGCTGCAACATATCCCCAATATCCAGCCGGTTTCATAAGATATGCTGTTGCAGTATTATAGTCGGGTATTTTTTTTATTGACCAATAATCCTTTATAAATGTCAACAATATTTTCGTATATTGAAGCGGATTAGATAAAATATATTTTATTTGTCCCATAGCATTTATTTCTTCTCCACCTCTGGTATCTCCAATTCCTAACCCACCACCAAATATCAGTATAGCAAACCCTATAATTGCACAAATAACAATTCCACAAAAAAAACATCTGAACGCAACAATGCCCTTTTTCTTTTCAAACTTTTTCTTTGGCAAAAATGCTATTATCCCTAATAAAGGTATATATACAACTTTCACCGCAATTCCTAACAATGTAGAAGCAATTATATAAACAAAATCCTTAATTTTAATATATTTATCTGGATTTTGATATTCTCCAACGATATAACATGTTGAATATAAAGTTAATCCAATAAGCCAATAATCGTAATTAAAATTAGCAATTATAAACATTGCACCTGGCATTGTTGATGCCGCTGCAACAACCATCTTTCCATTTTTTAAATGTTTCATTCCTCTATATACTATATATAGATAAAATAACATTCCTGCTAACTTTGCTCCCAGAATAATCAAACTTAAATTTAATCCTATTCCTCTTAATATCATCATAGCTATAGCTACCGGCATATACACAACACTTTTATAAGTAATATTTTCATTATATTCTACTGATGTTCTCTTGCTATAGCTATCATTTATTATGTTATGATATGACTTATCTTTTACATCACAAGAATTTCTTAGCTGCGGTACAAAACAACTTAAATAATAATCATCTTCCGCAACACTTACACTTTTATCAGGATAATGTGATAATGCTACAATATTTTTGTAATGTATCTGATCATCATATGAAATATTTAATCGATTAGGTAAAAGTACAATAAACATACAAGATAACATGCTACCAACAATTAAAAACATTTTTTCAAACTTGACTTTATTGTTTTTTATATACCAATATAAAGAACTTAATGTTCCCCATATACATAAAGATAATATAGTATATAAAACATAATAACTATGAATCTTAAATTTAAACTTGAGCATACATACTACAAACAAAAATAATATTATATACCCTATTATTTCAAATACTATTATTTTCTTATATGCATCTATTGAATTTATAATTTTTTCCTTATATCTTATAATTTTTTCATCAATTTGCTCAGCTGTAAACTTATGTTTTCTTTTAATAAATATATATGACAGTATAACAAACAAAACAAAAAATATAATAAAACTTCTATGTCTCACCCCCGTTAAACGACTCACATCTTCATTTACCTGAAAACTCTGCACATTGGCACTATTGTAATCAAATGTTCCTTTTAAATATACTCTGACTGAATTTATTTTTCTATTTTCAAAATACAACTTTGCATATTGTTCATGTCCCGGTATATTACTGTCAATTTTCCCTAAACTCTTTCCATCTTTGAGCATATCTGCTTCTAATTCTATTGTATCTCCCGGTGCTGCATTAAGCTGAATATTTAAAGTCTTAATCGGTACCTCCGGCACTGAAAAATCTATGTAATGTTCTGAAGCATTTTCATCATAATTATACACCGTTCCTTCAATATTATATCCCTTATAGTCTGTTATGGATGCCTCATACCAGACGCTTTGATATTTGTCGATATAATTTGAATTGAAGTATATTCCGCTCAATAACAGACTTATTACAAAAGAAAACGCTAAACATACAATAATACTTTTCTTATTTTTATCAATTCTATTATGTTTACTTATAGTATTTTTTTTCTTACTTTTCACTATCTTATTACTCATTTTTACCTATCCTATCATCCAATTACTGCACTTAGTTGTAAGGTTACTATTGTAATACTCATCATATGATATATCATCTTTCCACTTCTCTTTTACAATTATCATACATTCTTTATCACCTACATAGCATCCGTTCATATCTCTGTCCCTGTTTTTTCTATGCACATAAACAATCTTTGCATATGGATTTATTGCATTTAGTTTTCCTGCATTTTTCAATTTAAGACACAGATCAACTCCCGCAAACCATTCTGAAAGTCTTTCGTCAAATCCCCCTGCATCTTGAAAGTCTTTTTTTGATACCATCATCCCACAGTCGGTCATAGCCGATACTTCATGTGTAAAGTACATATTGCCCATATAACCCTGACAGTCATACCCCATGCCATAGAAATTTGATGATAATCCACAGGTGATTCCAACTCCCAGTGTAATTCCAAAATCCCTTAGCGTTGTGTCTGCATGACTTATCTTACAGCCAACTGCTCCAATATCGCTTCTCTGTACTACAGACAACAGTTCCGTGAGCCATTCATTATTTTCAAAACGGCATCCGTCTGTCACAAACACCAGATAATCACCTTTTGCATTTTGCACAGCATGATTTCTTTTATCTATGTTTTCACAAATTATTATCTCATAATTGTCATATAATGTATTTTCTTTTAATGAAGCCACACAATCATCTATCTCATCATACTGCTTTGTTACTATTATAGAAACAAGTGGTTTTCCGACTATCTCATATGTCACTTTATATATAACGGGATATATTTCAGAACTTTTCACATCTGCTTTAACACCCACTCTTTCTAAATGTGACTCTATTGCTTTCTTTCCTGCATCTATACAGTATGTTTTTGCTGATATATCTGAGGCAACTGAAAGTTCATGACATCTCCAATAATACAATACTTTAGGAACGTGTACAATACTTTCTGCTTTTTCTGTCAATCTGAGTATTATGTCAAAGTCCTGACTGCCATCAAATTCCTTTCTGAACTTTCCTGCCTTTTCAAGTAATTCTCTTGAAAAGCATGATATATGACATATATAATTGTTTGAACGAAGGTCATCTATAGCAAAATCTGTTTTAAGATGATAACTGTCCGGTTTCCTGTAATCTGTTGAAAAAATCGCTTCATCTGTATATATGAAATCAGCATTCTTATCATCTATAGCTTTTCTTATCTCATAAAGTGCTGATTCATGCAGCATATCATCATGATCAAAAAGCACTATATAATCCCCACTTGACATATCGATACAAGCATTTGTATTTTCAGAAATGCCGCCGTTTTCCTCAAGCACCTTATATTTTATTCTGTTGTCAGCATCTGCATATTCTTTTACTATCTTTCCTACATCGCTATGTTCGTCATCACTTCCGTCAGCAAGACAAAGCTCCCACTGAGAATATGTCTGCTTTTGAACAGACTCTATCATGTCACGCAAAAAGCCCTCAGGTGTATTATAAAGTGGCACAAGTATGCTAAAACATAATGTTTTTTCATAAGTTTCCTGCTTTTGTTTCTGTCTTTCCTGTTCGGATATGACAATCTTTTTATAGAAAACTTTACTCTCATGTCTTCTTATAAAACCATATTTTATTTTTTGATATTCGTATTTAAAACCATATCTTTTTATATTAAGCAACTGTGCATAACATAATTTTATCGGTTTTAACAATGTACTTTCTCTCAAAAAATTGTGTACACCTGAGATTTCTTCCTGTTTGCTCATATATCTACTCTACTTTCCAACTTGTCCTAATAGCACATACACCCGTTCTTCCATCTTCATTTATCACATCAAATCGTATTGTATCATGTATGCTGTCATAAACTATATCACCTGTTTTATCTTTTACATCAACATCTATCATGTAATTTCCATCAAGAAGACACAGGTCATCAAAATCCACGATAAATTTATTTTTTCCTTTTATTTTTATCGTATCATTACATTCTATATCTGATGTCGTTCCGTAACAATGTGTATTATCATCTTTATAAATTCTTACCGAAAACACGGCTTCTTCTATATCTGACTTATTTACAAAGTCATATTGTACCTGCATAAAATCATGTGATTTATACACATTCTGTAATTTTTCTTCTTTATCTTTTAAAGTCACATTTGTAAAATATACTTCGCCACTACCCGAACGGATAACTTTTTTTCCACAAAAACTATCTCTGTCCTCTATGTCATTTTCTTTATTTTTCTGTGCTTCATGGATAAGTCTCTGGCGTTCCTCTTCCATTTCTTTTAAATATTTTAAATGTATTTCTTTTGGATTCCCAATCTGACGAATATGACCTTTTTCTATCCATATACTCTTATCACATATCTGTTCTATCTGCTGAAGCGAATGAGAAACAATCACTATCGTTGTTCCTGAATACTTTATCTCACGCAGTTTTTCAAAACATTTCTTCTGAAAACTCACATCCCCTACGGCAAGTATTTCATCTATCAGAAGCACATCAGCTTCAACATTTATCGCAACTGAAAATGCAAGTCTCATATACATTCCTGAAGAATATGTCCTTACAGGATTGTCAACTGCCTCACCAAGTTCGGAAAATTCTATAATATCGTCAAGTTTTTCATCTATCTGTTTTTTTGTAAGACCAAAAATTGAGGCATTTGTATAAATATTTTCTCTTCCACTCATATCAGGATGAAATCCTGCACCAAGTTCTATAAGACTTGATACTCTGCCATTTACCCTGATAGTTCCCGATGTAGGATACATTATGCGGTTTAAAAGCTTTAATGTTGTACTTTTGCCACAACCGTTCTTTCCAATCAAACCTACTGCTTCACCTTTTTTTATGTCAAAGCTCACTCCATCAAGTACCTGATTGACCTCGTATTTGTTTCTTTTAAAAAATAATATTTTTTCTTTAATACTATTGCTCTTATCCGGATATATTTTAAATATCTTTTTTAAATTTCTGACTTCGATTGCATTTTCACTCATTATAATTCCTCCACAAAGTTGCGCTGCAGTCTGCTAAATACTACCATTCCCACAATTATCAGTATCAGTCCCATAGCTGATGCCTGTATAAGAGTTGTCATATGCGGAATATGTTTATAATATAATATATCTCTATATGCCGTAATAATCGGAGTCATTGGGTTTAAGTTAAATAATGTCCTGTACTTGTCCGGAACCATACTTGACGGATACACTACCGGAGTAAGATACATCCATCCAAGTCCTATTATTGATAATATATGCTGTAAATCCCTGACATAGACGGTACACGCAGATGTTATAAGTGAAATACCAAGTGCCAATGCATACTCAATAATCATAACTAATGGCAAAAACAAAAGTGCCACAGGATTTATTCCAAAACCTGTCACGATTATAACTGCAAAAATGACTACAAAACTCAAAAGCATATTTACAAAACAACTGGTAACAAACGATAATGGTAATACCAGCCTCGGAAAATATATCTTTTTCACCATCTCTTTGTTGTCCATTATGCAGGTAGCTCCCTGTTGAAGACACGCACTGAAAAAAATCCACGGCACTAATGCCACAAATAAAAACATATAAAATTTATCTACACCCATTCTCATTATCGTTGAAAATACGAGTGTGTAGATTATCAACTGAAATAACGGATTGATAAATGTCCAGAGAAATCCAAGAGCAGAGCCTTTATAACGACCTCTCAAGTCTTTTTTCACCAATGATATTATCATTTCTCTGTAGTTATATAATTCTTTTATTAAGTTCATTACTTTTTCCTCACCTGTTACTTAAAATCCCACTTTATATACACTATTTATTTTTTTCTTCACTTATATACTAAAAACCTACTTTATCTTATCACAGCTATTGTAGAAATGCAAATTTTAAGTGCTTTCTTCGAGCTATTTCCACAAGAAGTAATATTTTCCAAACACATTCATATTAGCATTATATGTTAAATCCTTTTGTCTGATTTCAATAAAATCTTTCTTTATACTCGTATTTTTTACTTTGCTGCATATTTTCAAAGGCACTAAAGGAGATACTACACATTTTTCTGCCTTTCCTTTTATATACAAACATAACGCAAAATAGAATTCGTTTGAAAGCAAGTCCTCTTTATTCTCTGATTTCTGCAGGTATTGCAATAAAGTTCCAGACTTGATTGCAAATACCCCTTTACCTAATAATGACACATTCTGTCTGAATTTAAGTCTGTTCATGTATGCCGGATCTTTTACAGGAACTCCACTGTATAACGGCATAATAAAGTTTTTCAATCCTTTATCATAACAATATCCTGACTGATACACTTTCTTCTTATAATAGACCGTTGCTCCTGATGCCACATTCTCCGACGGCTGTAAGCATTGTAATACTTCCTCAAATACACCTTTATCAATTTTTCCTACATTCTCTCTATCACTGTCTTCATATCTCTCATATCCATCTGCTACAAAGATTACATTATCATAAGAAGATACCTGACTTTCTTTGAATTCATCTGCTCCAACAATATCATATTTTAAATCAGACTTATTTATCTCCTGCATTGCAAACTTTCTTGCCTGTTTACTTTCAACCACAACTAGATTTTTGTCATTTTTAGAGATATGATAATCCACCGTATAAAATGGACCATATAACTCTGATGAATACGCTTTTCCTATGATATTCTCTCTATGCAGGTGTTCTTCTAAAGCCTTTCTGCCGGCTTCAACTGTATAAGGTTTTGCACCAACTCCGGATGCCACAGATCCGGCGTGCAGTCTCCAATAATACAACACCTTCTGTATATGGCACACCCTCTTAGCTTTCTCCAACAGCCTTAAAAACATATCATAATCCTGTGCCCCGTCGAACTCTTTTCTAAATCCACCTGTCTCTTTTAGCAGACTTCTCTTAAATGCCGTAAAATGACATATGAAATTATTGTTTCTGAATGTCTCCCACGAAAAGTCAGGTTTAAAGTGAATACTTTGCACTCTGTCGGTCGTTCCGACAAATGAAAGCTCATCCGTATAGATAAAATCGGCTTTCTTTTCTTCTATTGTCTTTACCACATTATAGAGGACTGACGGATGTAACAGATCATCATGATCCATAAGTCCTATGTAGTCACCTGCTGCCATCTCCAGTGCTCTGTTGGTATTTTCTGATATTCCCTCATTTTTAGATAACTTTTTATATTTTATTCTCTTGTCTTTAGCCTGATATTGTTCTACCGTCTTTTTTACCTGCCCGTTTTTTTCATCACTTGCATCTGCAAGGCAGAGTTCCCAGTCAGTGTATGTCTGTGCTTCTACCGAATCTAACATTTCTTTTAGGAAATTTTCAGGTGTATTATAGAGTGGCACTACTATACTGACTTTTATTTTTTGAGCAGGCTTATATTGCTGCTCACTTTTTCTCTGAGCATCTGATATTTCAAACGGACAGTATTTTCTTCCGAGCTTATATTTTACCTTATATCTGTAATACACTTTTTTTGCTGCATAGCTTATGCCATAATCTCTGATGTAACCTGTTATCTTATCTGCTTTTGCTTTTATCCCCATTTTTATTCCTTTCTTTATAATAACTTTTAAATCACCATAATGTAACACAATAGAGCAATCCGTGGCATCAATTGGGGCAAAATAACTCTTTCCCCCAACATCATAATTTATAATCAGTTTCACAGATGACCGTTTAATAACTTCCCAAAATAAGTATCAGCTTAAATATCCTGTTGTCTGTTTTTCTCTGACGGTATATTCCTGCTTCTTTTACAAGTGTCATTCTCTTTGGAAGATATTTTATATTTCCTCTGTATTCAGCAAGCCTTTTTGCCATTACTATCTTTGATTTCACAGAACTGCTTTTTAATATTTCCTCATTTAATGGTACTGTCGTTTCCTTTTCATGGCTTTTAGCAACATTTTTTTGCGATATGTCATCAACTTTGTTATTAGCTGTTGTTTTAAAGCAGGATGTGTCTTTTCTATATTTTTCATGAATGTGGACAAATTCTGATAATTGTCTTGATATATTCCGTCTATTTCTCTTAAATCTTTTTAATCTGTCTTTAAATTCTTTTGTCTTGCTGACATTGTATCCTACGGTATTTGAGCCGTGCTGTCTGTAGCTTATATGCTGTTCCATGTCATAATATACTTTCCCATAGCAGCTTGCAAGAAGATAAAACCACCAGTCATGCATTACCGTAAACTCCGGCTGATGTGCCTTTGCCATGTCCCTAAGCGTTTTGTTCATTACAAGCGTGCAGCCTGTGACTATATTTTCCACAACAGCATTTTCAAATGCCGGTTTCTTTAGTTTTCTCGTCATTTCGTTATTGAGTTCTTTGAGATTTTCATCTACAAGCATCGGACTACAGCAGTAGAGTAATGGCATATTTTTCTTTGTGTCTTTTTCTTTTGACATTTTGTCAATATTTGTTATGCCTGCACTTAATTTGTCTTTATGCCAATAATCGTCCTGATCTGAAAATGCATAGTAGTCCGCTTTTTCGTCCGACTTTACCACAAGGTCAAAGAAGCTTTTGATAACACCTACATTCTGTCCCTGATACCATTCTATCGTTTCAGGATATTTTTTAGCATATTCCCCAAGTATCTTCTGCGTTCCGTCTTTTGAACCGTCATCCCTTATCAAAAGTTTTAATTTTGTACCAGCTTTTTTTTCACAATCCTGTGCCAGAATACTGTCTATCTGCTCTTTCAGATATTCATCACCATTGTATGTGGACATAAGTACCTGTATTACTTTTCCTGCCACTTTATCTTCCTCCATATTTTCCAATGTCGAGCGGATGTTCGCAATCCGCTCTGCTGCTTAAACACTTACAATCACTATTTTCAAATCATACGATAAACATAAATATCTTAACGCATTAATATCTAACACCACACCTTTAAGCAATATTACAACAATTTGTCAATCATCTTTAACCCACCGGCTCACCTGTGACCTCGGCATATATCTTTCTCATCTGCCTGTCTACGACTTCTATTGAAAATTCTTTGACTTTTTCTATGTTCCACATTCCCATCTGCTCTCTGCGTTCTTTCCTTGGAACTGCACTTTTTCCGTCTTTTTCAGTAAACATTCTTCGTATCTTTACAGAATAGTCTACCGGTTCAAACCCGTGAACGAGATAGCCGCCCTTTGTATGCTCGATAAGATCTGTTATACCTCTTATGTTTGATGCGATAACCGGAAGTCCGACCGCCATTGCTTCCATGACTGCCACCGGAAGTCCCTCCTGAAATGACGGGAATACAAAGCAGTCACATTCTGAAAGCACATCTGGTACATCTTTTACATATCCTGCAAATATGACTTTCTTTTCCAAACCTAGGTCTTTTACACTGCTTCTCAACTCCTGGTCCATAGCACCGGTTCCGCATATCAGATATACTATATCGAGGTCTTTTAACTGTGCCAATGCTTCTATAACACATATATGATTTTTTCTTTTGCTAAGCTCTCCGACACTTACGATTATCTTACTTCCCTCTGCTATGCCAAATCTTTTATATATTGCTCTCTTGTCTTTTCGCTCTATATCCGTCTGATATTTTTCATACTTTGACAAGTTCATTCCTATGCCTTTTGTGTGTTCAACTTTCCCACGCACTGGAAATTTTCCTGCTCTTTTATAATCTTCATCATTTATAAGTATCAGTCTGTCTGTATATCTTGCCAGATACCTCTCTATCGGATAATATATCCAGTTTTTAAACGGTGCTCCCGTATAAAAATGAAGCCCGTGTGCCGTATATAAAACCGGAACATTTCTGCCTGTCTTTTTTCTTACTCTCTGTGCCGCAATCCTTGCAACAACCCCGCTCATCGGCATATGACAGTGTATCAGGTCAAAATTTTCATCTGTTATCAGTTCTTCAAGCTGCTTGCATGATATTTTCACATTTTTTGAAAAAGGTGAGCGTTCAAAATCCACCTGATGCCTGATTATCCCTGTCCCGTCAAGTCTGCTGTTATCATTTCCATAAACTATCGTATTAAAATTTGCGGCATAATGCACCTCATACCCCATCTCCTGAAGTATTTTCACATTATTCATCTCAAACTGCGGTATAAATCCGCTCACTCTTGTAACAAGAAGTGCTTTTTTAACCATTCCCGCCCCTTCCGTTTTTTCCACATCTAAATTCTCTTTCAAAATCTTCCTCCAATTTATGCTATTGATTAAGCTTTTGCGAAACTCTCAATAAATTGCATTTTATTTGTGCAACATATACATATCATTAACAAGGTGCTTCTGACACCGTCTGTACTTAAGGTGCGTTCTTTGCACCTTTATGTACAGCTACGAGTGTCGGGCAGCGAAAGCGTGCCTTGTGTTGATATTGTATATGTTGTACAAATATTCACAACATAAAACTGCGTTTCGCAATCACATCATTGGTTATTCTTAACTATTTCCTTAACTATCTTCTCCACCGGCTCCTGTGCCGCATCATCTGCTTTCTCGGCTGTAACCTGATTGTCTGAAACACCTTCCGTTGCATCCTTCTTAAGAACCGTTTTTACTGTCATAAGTATAAGTTTTATGTCAGTCCATAGTGAATAATTTTCTATATAAAACAAGTCAAGTTTTAATTTGTCATAAGGCGTTGTATTGTACTTACCATATACCTGTGCATATCCCGTAAGTCCCGCTTTTACTCTTGTCCTAAACGGAAATTCCGGCATTTCCTCGCAATACTGCTTCATTATCTCAGGTCTTTCCGGTCTTGGACCTACAAATGACATATCTCCCTTTATTATATTAAATAATTGTGGCAATTCATCGATACGGGTCGCCCTAATAAATTTTCCTATCGGTGTTATCCTGTCGTCATTTTCCTTTGCAAGCTTTGCAACACCGTCACTCTCAGCATTTACTATCATGCTCCTGAATTTGTATATCTCAAATTCACGCTCATATTTTGTGCATCTTACCTGTTTGTAAAATACCGGACCTCCATCATACAATTTTATTGCTATTGCCGTGATAAGCATAAACGGTGAAGCTATGACTGTCATTGGAATTGCAATGATAAGGTCTAGTGCTCTTTTAAACAATCTCTGGTCAAAGCTCAATGTATAGCCTTTTGAAAGCAAAAACGGTGTATCAAACACATGAATCCTGTCTGCTCCCATAAGTATTATGTCTGAGAGTTTCGGTATAACATATGCCCTCATTTTATGTGCATAACAGTATTTGAGCATATCGTTTCTCTTTTCGGCAGATATATCACCGATTATGACAGCCTGAAAATCTTTCATTTTCTCAGCTATCTTATCTATCCCCTCATCTATATTTACCGCATCATAGATTGCATACTTATCACGCCTTGCCTCAACCTTATATACAAGGTCTGCCGCCGGTCTTTCACCATATATAAGCAAAATCTTCCACGGCTGGAAAATTCTGTTGTAGAAATGGATTATCACAAAATTCCATATCGTGGAAAGAGTCATCTCAACTGCCATTGCAGCAATCATATACATGGGATTTACTATTCCGAATGCCAAAAGGCATATTACAAAATACATCACCATATTAGACAAAAACAGACTGAGATACTGCGACAGCATAACCTCAAGCCGCCTGTACTGCCCTATTTTCATGCTTCCATACATCGTTGAAAAAAAGAAAAGAATAAGTGCGTATAAACCAATCATAGCATAATGTCCTTTTCTGTAAAAAGTTGCCACAAACATCGTAGCTGCATAGTAATGAAACCATACATACATAAATACAAGTGACATAAGCACTATATTAACAAGCGATGCAAAAAAAAGTATCGTTTTTTTGTATGGGTCGTAATTTCTCATCTTTATCCTTAAACCTCGTTTCTTTATAAAACCTCCAAAACTCATTGTATATTCAAACAGATATTCGCAATCCTCTCTGTCGTTTATTGCTCTACGCAATAAAAATGGTTATGTTCATAAACTTACCATAAGGCAGAAAACTGCATTATCATTAAAAATATACGGTACAATACTTCTTATTCTACTAATTTCCTTATTTAATGTCAACTTTACTGTTGTTTCTTTTTAAAATATATGTATAATTAGATGTGTGTATCTGAACATAATCTATGTTTACATACATATATTTCAGTTTGCAAAATAGTCTATATATGTTCAATCTTTACAGCATACAGCTATTTTTGCAATCATAAAAAATTTTTAGGAGGTTTACCTATGGCATCTCAAAATGCTAAGAAAAAAGGCACAGCGGCTGAGCCAAAGTACCCATTAGGTCTTTTGCTCCCGATAATCGCCGTACTCAGCGTGATACCACTTATCACTTATATGTATTCTTATGAAACCAAACTTGGCAAGTTTGAATGGTACACAAGCCAGACTTCCGCAGTCGACTTTTTCCTTCACACAAAACTCATATGGTTTCTCGTTGCCTGTGCATGCATGATATTCTGTCTTGTCTATATGATATTTGCAGATGAACAGAAGGCTGCATGGTGCAAAATACTTATACCACTTGCAATTTATTGTGGCATTTCCTTTATTTCGGCTCTTGCATCCTCAAACAGAGATTTCTGTTTTTCAGGTATCTATGAGCAGTTTGAACCTGTCTGGGCTCTTATGGGATATTGCCTTACCGCATACTATTGTTTCTTTATAATGCGTACAGAAGCAGCAGTAAAGCGTATAATGCCGTGGTTTGTTGCCGGTATTACGGTTATGGTTCTGCTTGGACTCAGTCAGGCATTAAAGCACGATTTTTTCAGGACTTCACTCGGTCAGAAACTTATGACACCTTCTACATACAAGGGAGGTCCTCTTAAGTTTAATTTTGAGGAGGGGCGTACTTATCTTTCCCTCTACAATCCTAACTATGTAGGATTTTATGTCTGCCTTATAGTTCCTATTCTTGTAGGTCTTATATTTGCACTCAAAAAAGTGTGGGCGAAGATAGGCTGTACTGTTTTGATAGTATCTCTTATGCTTATTCTTTTTGCATCACAGTCGCGTGCCGGTATTCTTGCGGTTATCTTTTCTCTTATAGTTATGCTTCTCTGTATGAGGAAAGTGTTTATTAAAAATATCAAAATCGTTATTGCCGCAATCGCTGTTTTTATAGTTGCATTTATTGGAATAAATGTAGCAAACCAGGGTATATTGCTTGACAGAATGAAATCCATGTTCAGTACTGAAGCTGAATATCATCCGCTCAGCGAGATTACCACAAATGATGACAATGTTTCCATTGTTTATAATAATGAAACTCTTATCATCAAGTGTACTCAGGATGCTAACGGTACTGACCAGTTTTCACTTACTGACAAGTCAGGTAAAGAAGTGGCTTTCGCACTTAATGAGGACTCTTCAAGCTATGTTATAAATGATGAGAGATTTCCATTCTCATTCTCTTCTATCCGCTCTGACAGTTTCAATGGTTATCAGATTACGATAGATGATAAAACATGGTACTTTACAAATATGATGAAAGAAAATGATTCAACATTTTATACTTATGGTCCGGGTGGTGCCATTATGAAACTTACAAAACAGACCAAATCACTTTCTTTCCTTGAAAACCATTTCCATTTTGCAAATATGCGTGGATATATCTGGGCAAGAACACTTCCGCTTCTTAAGAAGTATTTCTTACTCGGTTCAGGTCCTGATACATTTATCATTGCGTTTCCTAACAATGACCTTGTCGGTCTTTACAATTCAGGACACATAAATGAGATTATTACAAAACCCCACTGTACGCTGATGCAGATTGGTGTACAGACTGGTGTTATCTCGCTTATCGCATGGCTGGTATTCTTTATATGGTACCTTGTCAGCAGCTTAAAACTCTACTGGAAACACGATTTTAGCGGTTATCTTCCAAAAATCGGAGTGAGTATATTTGTCGGTGTTATAGGCTACCTGATAATCTCACTCACAAACGACTCCTGTATAGCTGTTGCTCCTGTATTCTATGCAGTTACGGGTATGGGACTTGGTATCAATTACAAGTTGAAGAAAGACCAAAAAGAAACTGGGACAGCTCAGATTAAAGAGGTCGCAAAATAAATCAATAAAATTAAAGTAATTACAGCTTGCACTATTGCTGTGACACAGTAAAAAACAAAATATATTGTTTTATAAAAAAATAACACCAATTGCTTTTAAACGATTGGTGTTGTTTTTTTGTGTATATCATATATCATTGGTGTACGGCCCATTATACGATATACACTGATATAGTAAATCATATTCTCACAATCTGAAACTCTCTGGAGAGTGTACGGCCAATCCTTTGAACTTCGGACTATGTTGATATGTTTTACCTCGTGAGTAAGTATTTTACCTTTTTGCCATCCATAAATAATATCGGATTATTTTATCATTTTTTTAATGATTATTGTACAATTTCACGATTATTTCACAAATTATGCACAACAGGTGATATAATAAACCATTCATTTTGCAATAAGTCAAATACTAAATGTTTGTCTATTTTGCAAGTTCAAGCATTTTCTGAAGCGGTTTACAGGCTTCATCCATTATATCATCAGGAAGAATTACTTCCTCCATCGGATTTTCCATTACATCTGCCACTTTTTCAAGGCTTACTTTCTTCATATTCGGACAGAACTGTCTGTGTCCTACTGAATAGAACTTCTTGTCAGGATTCTGCTTGCTGAGTTTAAAGAATATACCCATCTCTGTACAGATGATAAATTTCTTACAGTCACTCTCTGTTGCATAATCAAGTATTCCTGCCGTACTTCCTATATAATCGGCAAGTTCGAGTACATCCTCAGTACATTCAGGATGTGCGAGCACGAGTGCGTCGGGATGATGCTCTTTTGCTTCTTTGACAAGCTCCGGATCAATACTCTTATGGACATGACAAAATCCGTCATTGAATATAAACTCTTTTTCAGGCAACTGCTTTGCAACATATCTTCCAAGGTTATTGTCAGGCACAAAGAATATCCTCTTATTCTCTATGTTTTTTACTACCTTGATGGCATTTGATGAAGTCACACATACATCTGATACTGCCTTTATCTCGGCTGTTGAGTTTACATAACAGACTACGGCAACATCGTCATACTGCTCTTTTACTTCTTTTATACGGTCAACCGTTACCATATGAGCCATAGGGCAGTCGGCAGTCACATCTGCCATATATACATGCTTTTCAGGATTTAAGAGTTTTGCACTCTCACCCATAAATGACACGCCTGCAAATAATATGTTTTTTGCCTCAACTTTTGTCGCAACCTTGCTTAAATAAAATGAGTCTCCAACATAGTCTGCTATATCCTGAACAGCACCGTCCACATAATAATGTGCAAGTATGACAAAATCGTTTTCTTTCTTTAATCTCTCAATCTTTTGAATAAGTTCTTCCATCTTTATCTCCATTTCGTTTTAATTATGTGCTAAATTAAATGCATCTTTCCCAAATCATGGCAGTTTGTCATAAATATTTTGCAATTTTCAATATTTATAATACAGCCAGTATAAATTATAACTATCGTTTTTCTATAAATTCCTGCAATCATTTATAAGTCTTTCTAACTGCTCATAATTTTCTACTTCATTTACTTGTCTGCGTATTGATGATGAATTTTTATAGCCTGCCGTGTACCAGCCGACATGTTTTCTCATCTCGCGTATGCCGAGATATTCACCTTTATATTCTACTTGCATTTTTGTATGCCTGAGTATCATAGCTGCCACCTCATCAAATGATGGCTTGTCCTGATATTGACCGCTTTTTTCAAATTCCTTTATCTGCCTGAATATCCACGGATTACCTCTCGCACCTCTCGCTATCATAAGACCATCGCAGCCTGTTTCGTTCTTGCACCTTACCGCATCTTCAGGTGTAAATATGTCTCCACTCGCTATAACCGGGATTTTTACTGCTTCCTTTACTTTTCTTATTATATCCCAGTCCGCCGTTCCGGAGTAATATTCTTCCCTTGTCCTGCCGTGTACCGCAACGGCACTTGCACCGCTTTGTTCCATCATTTTTGCAAATTCAACGGCATTTATGTTTTCGTCATTAAAACCTTTCCTGAATTTGACCGTGACAGGCTTTTTTATCCTGTCTGATATGGCTCTCACTATTTTTGCGGCAAGTTCCGGATTTTTCATAAGTGCCGAACCCTCACCGTTGTTTACTACTTTTGGCACGGGACAGCCCATATTTATATCGAGTATGTCAAAGTTTCTGTGTTCTATCTGCTCCGCCATATCCGCCATAAGTTCCGGTTCTGAACCAAAAAGCTGTAATGCTACCGGATGCTCCGTATCATCTATCTGCCACAGTGGTTCGGTATTTTTATTTTTATAATAGATGCCTTTTGCACTTATCATCTCAGTGTAAAGCAAATCTGCACCAAACTCTTTACAAATCATGCGAAACGGCATATCCGTCACTCCTGCCATAGGTCCTAAAGCAAGATTACCGTCTATTTTTACATTTCCTATATAAAATCCACTCATAACTCTCTATTTTTTCTGTTTGCTGTGTATAAGCTGCAACCCTTTTAACGTAAGGTCACCGTCGTATATCTCTATAGACTTGGTATTTTCATATACAACTTTTCCAAGCCCGCCTGTTGCGATAACTTTAGCATCCATAAGTCCGGATTCTTTCTTAATCTTTCTTATGATATACTCTGTCTGACCTATCGTTCCATAAAAAAGTCCCGCCTGCATTGCAGAAATAGTATCTTTAGCAATAATATTTCCGGGACATTTTATCTCTATCTCAGGAAGATTAGCCGTGTTGTTCCAGAGTGCATTTGCCGATATTCTTATTCCCGGGCTGATAACTCCGCCCTTAAATGCTCCATCTGCTGTCACAAGATCATAAGTTGTCGCCGTTCCATAATCCACGACGATTATAGGTCCACCATAAAGTTCAAATGCACTTACTGCATCCACTATCCTGTCAGGTCCTATTTCTTTTGGGTTCATCGTATCTATTCTTATGCCTGTCTTTGTCCCTGCTCCGACAACTATAGGATGGCAGTTAAGGTACTTGATTATACCACTCGTAAAGGAGTACATCATCTTAGGCACTACCGATGCTATTATAACCTCCGTTATATCGTCGGGCTTGTACCCTTTCTGCTCTAAAATATTGCACAATAATTCTCCGTATTCATCTGATGTTCTCGGAACCTGAACAGTAAATCTGAACCTTGCTGCAAGTCTCTCTCCATCAAATACTCCAAATGTCACATCCGTATTTCCAACATCTACTGCTAATAACATGATTTTTTCCTCACATTTCTATATATGTTATCACACAAAGCCATATATAATTTATTATTCCTGCGTCTGTATAGCATCTAAATCTTCGTGTAATATCACTGCTTTATAATATTTTTCAAGTGATTCAAGAAGATCCCTTTTCTCATTTTGCAATGCTTTTATCTTTAATGCACTTCCTATCTCGTCAAATGAAAAATCGTCTTCCTCTGCTACGACATTCATGTAAAGGTTGCCCTCTTCATCATACTGTAATGAAAAAATCCCGCCTATCTCTGCCGTATAGAGTACACACATTATCTGTAATTCATCCTTAATGGTCTGTGGAAGTGAACTGAAATTTTCATTGAGATAATATTTCTGTTCATAGGCATTTGCCGCACACAATATCACCGCTTCACTGTTTATATCAGCCTCATCATACATAGCCATACAACCCCCTTACTGATACTTCTCCGGACACAATGCTCTTAATGCCGTCTTTTGTCTCGACAAGCAGTGCACCGTCCTTGTCTATTCCTCTTGCGATACCTGTTTCTTCTTCCTTAGGATCTGCTGTCTCCGCCATGCCATAAAGCACTTTTACTTCACTGTCCATGCTTATGAGCATAGAATTATACTTATCGACAACCTGCGACAAATCATTTGTCTCAAGAAATTTTTTGTAATATTCATCAAATTTCTCTACAACCTTTGCTGTAAGTTTATTTCTGTTTGTCATTTTGCCGGTCTCCAGATATATTGAAGAAGCATTTTTTCTAAGTTCGTCAGGTATATCATCATCGTTTACATTTATGCCTATTCCTATAACGGCATAATTTACATAGTTCATCTCTGAACTCATCTCAGTAAGAATACCACATATTTTCTTTTTTTCAAGTACAATATCATTAGGCCACTTTATCTTTGTGTCCGCACCACACACATCTTTTATTGCTCCTGCAACAGACATTGCCGCAAGAAGCGTGATACCCGAAAGATGTTTAGGCTCAGTCTTTGGTCTTATGAGAAGTGTCATAAAAATATTTGCACCTTTTTTAGAGCACCATTTTCTGCCACGCCTGCCCTTGCCGTTTGTCTGCTCGTCAGCCACCAGCAAAATCCCCTCCGGCTCTCCTGCCTCGGCAAGCTGCTTTGCCTTTGTATTCGTTGAATCTATCGTGTCATATATCACGGCTTTCTTGCAAATGCAGTCCTTTGGCAGATAACTTTCTATCGCTGATGCATTTAATATGTCAGGCTCACTCTTAAGTTTATATCCCTTATTAGAAACTGACTCTATCTCAAATCCTTTTTCCTTAAGCTGCGTTATATTCTTCCAGACAGCCTGTCTTGACACGCCAAAACGCTCACACAAACTCTGCCCCGAAACACACTCATCTCCCGCTTCGCGTAAAATGCGTAGTACCTCACTTTTCATGTCATCCTCTTTTCTGTGCCTTTTTGTACATTAACAAGTTTGTGCAAAGCACAAATCTTGAGTGTGAAAATAGCTGTTTACTATATTTTACAGGTTTTCCTGCTGTTAATTTTCACACTATTCCCATTCTCCAAGTGTGGCAACCATAACTGCCTTTATAGTGTGCATACGGTTTTCGGCTTCATCAAACACAACTGACTGCTCTGACTCAAATACCTCGTCAGTAACTTCAAGTTCGCTCATTCCGAATTTCTCATAAACTTCTTTACCGATTTTGGTCTTAAGGTCATGGAATGCCGGAAGACAGTGCATAAATATCGCATCCCTGCCTGCATTTTCCATTACTTTTTTATTTATCTGATATGGTGATAAAGCTTTTATTCTCTCTGCCCATACTTCGTCAGGCTCACCCATTGATACCCATACATCAGTATAAAGAACATCTGCACCTCTTGTTCCACTCTCAACATCCTCAGTAAGTGTAATAGAACCGCCTGATGCCTTTGCATATTCCTGACACTGTTCAACAAGTTCCTGATTTGGGAAATATTCCTTTGCAGTACAAGCCGTAAAATTCATCCCCATCTTTGCACACGCTATCATAAGCGAATTTCCCATATTATAACGGGCATCCCCCATATATACGAGTTTTACACCTTTAATCTTTCCTAAATGCTCTTTGATGGTAAGTAAGTCAGCAAGCATCTGTGTAGGATGATACTCATTTGTAAGACCATTCCATACCGGAACTCCTGCATATTTTGCAAGTTCTTCTACAATATCCTGTCCATATCCACGGTACTCGATACCGTCAAACATTCTTCCGAGAACCCTTGCAGTATCAGGTATGCTCTCCTTTTTGCCTATCTGTGAACCGGACGGGTCAAGATATGTAACACCCATACCCATATCATTTGCTGCAACTTCAAAAGAACATCGTGTGCGTGTGCTTGTCTTTTCAAATATAAGTGCGATATTTTTATCTGTGTAGTTTTTAATTGATACTCCGTTTTTCTTTTTCGCCTTTAAATCAGCCGACAAATCAAGCATATACTGTATCTCTTCCGGTGTAAAGTCCTTTAAAGTAAGAAAATTGCGTCCTTTTAAATTGATAGCCATTGATATGTCCTCCATTTCTTTTTTATACTATGATGTAATAATACACATATAGAGTCTGCCAGTGACAGACTCCTACTTTTTAATATTAAAACAGGTACTTGCGAAATTCTCACAACATATAATCATTTTCGCAACAACCTAATTCTCTTTTGCAATCTCGGTTACTGATTTTGCAAGTCCCGCAAGCCCTTGTATCTCTGACGGAATGATTATCTTTGTTGCTTTTCCATCTGCTGCCTTTGCAAATGCATCAAGGCTCTTTAATTTGATAACATTGTCAGATGCAGCCGCATCGTTAAGCATCTTTATACCATCTGCGTTTGCCTGCTGAACCGCAAGTATAGCTTGAGCCTGACCTTCAGCTTCACGGATAGTTGCCTCTTTTTTGGCTTCGGCTCTAAGTATCGCAGCCTGCTTCTCAGCCTCCGCATCAAGGATTGCTGACTGTTTCTTTCCCTCTGCAACAAGGATTGCCGACTCTTTTTCTCCCTGTGAGCGAAGGATTGCTTCACGCTTTTCACGCTCTGCTTTCATCTGTTTTTCCATCGCATCCTGGATTGCTGCCGGCGGAATGATATTCTTAAGCTCGACTCTGTTTACCTTTATTCCCCATGGATCTGTCGCCGTGTCAAGTGATGAACGCATTTTTGCATTTATAATCTCTCTTGATGTAAGTGTTTCATCAAGTTCAAGCTCACCGATAACATTTCTAAGCGTTGTAGCTGTGAGATTTTCGATAGCCATTATCGGGTTTTCAACACCGTATGTATAAAGCTTAGGATCAGTTATCTGATAAAAGATAACAGTGTCTATTCTCATTGTTACATTGTCTTTTGTAATAACCGGCTGTGGTGGAAAATCTGCAACCTGCTCTTTTAAATCTACTTTTCTTGCAACTCTGTCTATAAAAGGGATTTTAAAGTGGATTCCAACTCCCCATGTCCCCTGATATCCTCCAAGTCTCTCAATAACATACGCCCTTGCCTGTGGTACTACATTTATACATGACAAAAGTATAATTACAATCAATATTACTAAAGCTGCTAAAAATGGCATTTTCATATCTCCTTTCTACCAATTCTGCTTTTCTACAAGCAATTTAACTCCATTTACCTCTTTTACTTTGACTTTTGAACCCTCAGGAATGATTTCATTGTCATTAACACTCCTCGCTGTCCACTCAAGCCCTCTTACAACAACCGCACCTTTCTGGTTAAAGTTGTCAATCTCCTCTGTAACCTTTGCTTCTTCACCGATAATACTGTTTATATTTGTCTTTGTCCTGCTGTTATTTAGGTATTTTTCTGCAATAGGTCTTGTAAAACAGAACAATACCACCGATACGGTCAAAAACAATGCAAACTGCACGATGAGCGGAGCATGAAAAAGTGCTGCAACAACCGCTGCTAATGCTCCTGCCGCAAACCATATGGTCGTAAGCCCCATAGTGATTATCTCAATGACAAGCAGTATCGCCATGGCAATAAGCCAATACATCGGTTCCATATTTTCCTCCTCTCCTATACCATAATCTCTCAGTATCTTTTCAAAACGAATTATTTTGGCTGGATTTCCGAGAGTATATGATTTGTACGATTTTATCGCATTTATTCACTGAATATAGCTCAAACAACTGTATTTGTCAACTAAATGATACTTTCGTTTCTCTATTCAACTATTATTCACACCCTCAAATAAACTAAATAACAGACTATTTTCGTTTCTGTCTCGCCATCTCATACATTATTATGGCGGCTGATACTGCTGCGTTAAGCGACTCCAATTTTCCCTCCATAGGAATCCTGATACGCTTTGATGCTTTTTCAAACACTGCATCAGATACACCGTTTGCTTCATTGCCTATTATAAAGGCGGAACCCTTTGTGTAATCAACACAGTCATATACCTCACTGCCCTCCATTGCCGTTGCATACACATCATATCCGGATTTTTTAATCTCTTCTATAATGTCTATAAGCGACTCAACATAACAGAACTTAACCCTGAATATCGCTCCCATCGTTGAACGCACCACTTTAGGATTAAAAAGGTCAACGCTCTCCTTACTCATGATAACACCGGACATTCCAGCCCCCTCCGATGTTCTTATTATAGTACCTAGATTGCCGGGGTCTCTTAAATCATCCAAAAGTACCCACGCTTTTCTCTCATCCGACAGAATTTCTTTAACATCGTACTCAGGCATATTGACTGTAGCAAGAACTCCCTGAGGTGTAACCGTATCGGAAATCTGTTTAAAAACATTATCGGCAACAACCTCATACGGTATTCTTTCAAGCTTATCACCAAGTCTCTGTGCCGTCCTGTCAAAAGCAGACTCCGAAACATATAATTTATCGAGCTTATCAAAATTGATTGCTTCAAGAACCATCTTAATCCCCTCTGCAACAAATTTCTTAGTCTTTCTTCGCTCCCTCGCCTGCTTCTGAAGTTTTATAAGTTCTTTAATCTGTCCGTTAGACTCGCTTGTGATTATTAAATCCTTTGATTTCAAACCAAATCTCCTCTTTAAAACAATATATATACATAAATGTATGCAAATCTCAAACATATATAATGCGTGGTTGCATACAATTATTTTTGTAGCAAAATTTATTTTAACATTAGCATACCGGCATTATTATTCTGTCGTAATATTTGCTTGGATTGTGCAGCTATAACAAATAATGTTAGCCGGCATTTTTGTCACCGTCAGTACTCAGTCAGCGTCTTTTGCTGACTTTATGTACTGCTACGAGTGACAACATAGCGAAAGCGTGCCGGCGGTATTATTCTGTTATAGCTGCACAATCAACTCAACCTACATAAAACTTACTCCTCGCTCATCTTCGCAAGTCTTGCCGTCTGGTCTGCCGCAATGATATTTTCAAGAAGCTCATTTATATCACCGTCAAGTATCTCTCCAAGTCTGTGGCTTGTGTACTTTATTCTGTGGTCTGTAACCCTGCCCTGTGGGAAGTTGTATGTTCTTATCTTCTCTGAACGGTCACCTGTTCCTACCTGACTTCTTCTCTCTGCCGCCTGCTCGCTGTTTGCCTTTTCCTGCTCCATGTCATAAATTCTTGAACGGAGAACTTTCATGGCTTTATCTTTATTTTTAAGCTGTGATTTCTCATCCTGACAGGTTACGACTATTCCCGTAGGGATATGTGTGATTCGTACTGCCGAGTCCGTTGTATTTACACACTGACCGCCGTTTCCTGATGCTCTGTACACATCAATCTTACAGTCATTAGGGTCTACATGAACATCAACTTCCTCAACTTCCGGCATAATTGCCACCGTTGCCGTTGATGTATGAATTCTTCCGCCCGACTCCGTAGAAGGTATTCTCTGCACACGATGAACACCGCTCTCATATTTAAGTTTTGAATACGCACCTGCACCTATTACCATAAATACGATTTCTTTGAAGCCACCGATTCCGTTCTCGCTCGCACTCATAACTTCTACTTTCCAGCGGTTTGCCTCGGCAAATTTTGAATACATCCTGAAAAGGTCTGCCGCAAAAAGTGCTGCTTCATCTCCGCCTGCACCTCCACGGATTTCGACAATAACATTCTTCTCATCGTTAGGGTCTTTTGGAAGCATGAGAATTTTAAGCTCCTGCTCACATTTCTCAACAGTTTCCTTGCACTCATTAAGTTCCTCTTTTGCGAGTTCACGCATATCCTCGTCACTCTCCTCGTCAAGTATCGCAAGACTGTCCTCTATTCCATCTTTTGCAGCCTTGTATTCCTTGTACTTTTCAACGATAGGAGTAAGTTCGTTCTGCTCACGCATAAGCTCCCTGTATTTTTTCTGGTCATTGATAACCTCCGGCTCAGTGAGCATCATGTTTATCTCTTCCAAGCGTCCTACAAGTTCTTCTAATTTATCAAACATCGTTTTTCCTCCATATAAAAATATTGTTTATATTTATATTCAGTGTATAAATCATAAAAATCTTTAAAGCAAAGCCTGTGTATTTTTTTTGCATAACAAAATTTCAACTTTTATTTTACAGCCATAACAACCCTGTCATTTTCACACAAATCTTTCTTTACGACAACCTCTTTAAAGCCCTCGTTTTCAAAAATCTCTTTTACGGCTCTGCCCTGGTCATGCCCTATCTCCATAAACATCATCCCCGGACCGGCAAGATGTTTTTTTCCCTCTTTTGCAAGTATGCGGTAAAACATAAGACCATCCTCTCCGCCATCAAGTGCAAGCATCGGGTCATGCTCCCTCACCTCCGGTTCAAGAGTTTTTATCACATCGGGTCTGATATAAGGCGGATTTGATACTATAATATCATATTTTCCGTTTATTTTCTCAAACATATCGCTTTCTTTAAAATAAACCTCAGCTTCATTTGAAGCCGCATTTTTCTGTGCAACCTCCAGAGCCTTTTTAGAAATATCAGCACCGGTACATTCTGCTGTTTCCTCAAGTTTTTTCAGTGATATTATAATACAGCCTGAACCCGTACACATATCAAGTATCTTCTTTCCATGTGCAAAGGGAAGGACATTTTCGACAAGGCACTCCGTATCCTGTCTTGGAACCAGGACATTTTCATTTACAAAAAAGTCAAATCCCATAAATTCCTGAGTTCCCGTTATATGCTGCAATGGTATATGTTCTTTTCTCATATGGATAAGTGAGCGGTATCTGTCTTTTATTTCATCAGACACTTCCATATCTCTATCAATAAAAAATTTTGCCCTGCTCATCCCCGTAATATACTCAAGCAGATACCATGCGTCAAGCTCTGCATCTGAAATATTTGATGACACGAGTTCATTTTCTCCGCTTTTTAACAATTCCTGATATGTTATCATGTTAATCCTCATTCCTGCACATACTTTTGAATTACTGATATGTTATCATCGTAATCCTCACTTCCGTACCTTTTGTCTGAACACGATACAAAAACTGCATATATATCTTTTATAGTCACTCTGCATCCTTATTTTTCTGAAACTCTTTCCAGTCAAAGACAGCCTCTACCGAAGCTATCGCAACTTCTATCATAGAGTCATCTGGTTCTTTTGTCGTTAGTTTCTGTATAAGCATACCCGGCTTACTCAGTGCATTTACAATGCTGTTTTCTGATTTTCCCGCAAGCCGTATAAACTCATAGGAAACTCCGGCTATAATAGGCACCAGCAAAATCCTACACAAAATCTTAAGCCACATATTATCAACTCTTATAAATATAAAAAATATAATACTTATAAATAATACTATAAAAATGAAACTTGTTCCACATCTTTTATGTTCTCTCGACTGTTTTTTTACATTTTCGACAGTCAGTGGAAGCATATGTTCAACACAGTTTATTGTCTTGTGCTCTGCTCCGTGATACATAAAGACACGCTTTATATCTTCAACAAAGGAAATCGCAAATACATAACCGATAAACAGTAAAATCCTTATAACTCCCTCTATCACTGCAAGAAGTTTTTCTGATGCGACAACTTTTTTCAAAAGTTCTGATATAAAAAACGGTAAAATCATAAAAATCCCAACCGCAAGTATTATCGACAAAATGACCGTAAAAGTCGTTTCCACCTTTTCACGCTTTTCCTTTTTGTCCTCGTCAATCTCCTCTGCATCATCTTCCTCGTCCTCAAAATATTTTGATGAGTCCGTAAGGCTTTTCATTCCGAGTACCAGCGACTCGACAAAAGTCACAACACCTCTTATTATAGGCAGGTCGCAGATAAAGTATTTATCTCTGAGACTTTTGCAAGTTCCTTTTTCTACCTCAATCTCTCCGTCAGGTTTTCTGACGGCAACGGCATATCTGTCTTTATTTTTCATCATGACACCCTCAAGAACCGCCTGCCCTCCTATGCCTGATGGTTTTACTACCGATTTTTTGTTCATATAATACCCTCCAAATGAAAAAGAGCAAAACCAGCGTTTTGCTCCTGGTGTCACACTACTTCACGAGCATTTACCTATACAATGAAAAATGGTCACAGCCCCCTTTTGGTTGCTGTGACCATCTATAAGACCGAATCTTACATTATTCTTATACTAAAGTCATTGATACAGTACACTAATTTAGTTTGCCTGCATTCCATATTTACGGTTGAACTTGTCAATCGCACCACGAGCCTTAACAGCTTTCTGCTGACCTGTGTAGAAAGAATGACATTTTGAACAGATTTCTACATGAATTTCTTCCTTTGTAGAACCAGTTACAAACTCATTACCACAGTTGCAAACAACTTTAGCCTGATAATAATTAGGATGAATTCCCTCTCTCATGTCTTATGACCTCCATTCCGCTGCCATCACGACAGCAAATACATATCACGAAAAAGATCACACCCAGAATGTAGGACTGTATCTTTTCGATTTCAATTTTCAACACAACTTCATTATTATAACACACTTCGTATAAAAGTGCAAGCACATTTTTATTTTTTGTAACAGTTCAGCCCAAAAAAGATAAGTCAATAATACACGAGCTTGCTCGATGTATTATTGGCTTGTTTTTTTGGGCGGAATAGCCTTTCATTTATGAAATGAAGTAAACACAAGCTGCATAGCAGCGACTGACAGCTCGCTGGCAGGTTTACGAATGTGATAAATGAGAGGCTGAACTGATTTTAAAAATGTATCTTTCTTATCATTTCAACAAATTCCCTGTTGTTTCTTGTCTTTCTGAACAAATCTATGATTTTTTCCACAGCTTCATCATTTCTCATTGAGCTGAAAGCCTTGCGTATGCGGTAAGCCGCATCTTTCTCATCCTGTGTGAGTAAAAGGTCGTCTCTTCTGGTGCTTGATTTTGGAAGATCTATAGCCGGGAATACTCTCTTTTCCGAGAGTCCTCTGTCGAGAACCATTTCCATGTTACCTGTTCCCTTAAACTCCTCAAATACAACATCGTCCATCTTGCTTCCCGTATCGACAAGTGCCGTTGCAAGTACGGTAAGGCTTCCGCCCTCTCTCATATTTCTCGCTGCACCAAAGAATTTCTTCGGCATATGAAGTGCAGCCGGGTCAAGACCTCCGGAAAGTGTTCTTCCGCTCGGTAACACCGTGAGGTTGTAGGCTCTTGCAAGTCTTGTGATACTGTCAAGAAGTATCGTAACATCCTCGCCATGCTCAACAAGTCTCTTTGCTCTCTCGATTACCATCTCTGAAACTCTCTTGTGATTTTCAGGAAGTTCGTCAAATGTGGAGTAGATAACATCAACATTGTGTCCCATGATAGACTCTTTTATATCAGTAACTTCCTCAGGTCTTTCATCTATAAGAAGAACAATAAGGTTCATTTTAGGATAATTTGTCTTTATAGCCTTTGCAACCTGCTTAAGAAGTGTTGTCTTTCCTGTCTTTGGCTGAGAAACTATCATTCCACGCTGTCCCTTGCCGATAGGAGCAATTATATCCATCATTCTTGTTGAGATAGTCGCACCGTCCGTCTCAAGTCTTATCTTTTCATTTGGAAAGATAGGTGTGAGCTGTTCAAACTTTGGTCTTGCCAAAAGATCTTCTACCGGATAACCATTTACAGTAACAACATACAGCAATGCCGCAAATTTCTCACTCTGGCTTCTGACTTTCAAATTTCCCTTAAGAATATCTCCCGTGCGGAGTCTGTATTTCTTTATGAGTGCATGAGATACATAAACATCATTATCACCCGGCAGGAAATTGTCGCATCTGATAAATCCGTAACCCTCTGTCATTATCTCAAGTATTCCCTCTCTTGACTCACCGCTGTCAAGCTGACTTAAATCAGGCTGCTTGTCAATATCCGCCGTGTTCTGTGCAGCATTATTCTGGTAACCCTGATTTCCATAACTGCCATTCTGATAACCGTTGTTTGAATATGAACCTGACTGGTTCTGATAATTGTTGTTTTGATTATAGCCGCCGTTCTGATAATTATTACTCTGGCTGTAATTGTTCTGTCCGTAACCGCCATTCTGACCGTAACCACCGCTTTGACTGTAACTGCCATTCTGATAGCCGTTGTTATAACCATTCTGCGAATATCCGCCGTTTGACTGACCGTTATTCTGGTTATAATTATTCTGATAACCGCCATGATTAGAATTTGACTGGTAGCCGTTCTGTGAATAACCCGGATTTTGATTTGAATAAGGATTATTGCCCTGTCTTTGATTCATTCTGCCGTTGTTTCTCTGCTGTCCACGCACATTACCTGTTCTTCCGTATGATGACTGGATGCCACCCTCTCTCCTGTTTCTGTATGTATTTTTATGTTCTTCATTATAATCATTTCTCACATACGAATTCTGAAACTGTGGTCTTTTTTCATCTGCGTTCTCAATTTTATCACCGTTCTTTAAATCTGACTCTGCTGTTCCTGCCTGTTCAGCCACATTATCATGTTCTGCAGCCGGAATATCATCTTTCTTTTCTTCTTTTTTTCTGTTTTCTGTCTTTTTTATCTTAACATCTGCTGATGCATTTTCAGCATTATCCACTGCACTTTCTGCCGCATTTGACGACTGCTTCTTTTCAACTTCCAAAAGTAACTCTAAAAGCTCTCTTTTCTTATAAGTTGTTACATTCTTCACGCCCATCTTTCTGCCTGCAACCCTAAGTTCAACAAGAGACATTTTTTCTAAATCTGACATTATTTTGCTCCTTTACAAATACATTTTGATTTTTCTTTGATTGTTTAATTTTTAAATTATATTGACGATTCCGGGATTTTAATTTCACGATAGTGTCTGAATAATTTTATAATACTTTCAATTTACTATACACAATCTTTTAGCATTTGTAAAGGATAAAAAAAACAAGGCTGAACTGTTACATCAGCTCAGCCAAAAAAATAATTGAAAATGCAAAAAATTAAATACTAAATTCTCTTTTTATGGCGGAACAGCCTTTCCTCAATCAACATTAAGCTTTTTGTTTAAAAGGTACACACTCATTTATATTTTTGACCAAACTTTTCATATATGGTATTCTTATCTATGTAACATTCATTTTTATATACGGTATCGCAAACTTATATAAAAATTTCAAATCATATATCAGTAAAACAAACGGAGGAAATAAAAATGACAAACAGCGAAAAAGCTATTGCACTTCACAAAGAATGGAACGGAAAAATCGACACAACACCAAAATGTCATGTAAAGTCAAGAGAAGACCTTGCTATCGCATACACACCCGGTGTCGCTGAGCCTTGCAAGATAATCGCAAAAGATAAAAAAGAAGCATACAACTATACCATCAAAGCAAATACTGTTGCCGTTGTCTCTGACGGCAGTGCCGTTCTCGGTTTAGGCAATATCGGTCCTGAGGCTGCCATGCCTGTTATGGAGGGAAAAGCTGTTTTGTTTAAGGAATTTGGCAATGTAAACGCATTTCCTATCTGCCTTGATACGCAGGATACCGAGGAGATAATAAAGACCGTTATAAATATAGCACCTGCTTTTGGTGGCATCAACCTTGAAGATATATCAGCTCCAAGATGTTTTGAGATAGAGACAAGATTAAAAGAAGCACTTGACATTCCTGTTTTCCATGACGACCAGCACGGTACGGCTATCGTTGTCCTCGCCGGAATAATAAATGGTCTTAAGGTTGTCGGAAAGTCAAAAGAAGAATGTCATGTCGTTGTAAACGGTGCCGGTTCTGCCGGAGTTGCCATCACTAAACTTCTTCTCAGATACGGCTTTAAGGATGTTGTTATGTGTGACAAATCAGGTATTCTCTCAAAAGCAAGCAACGACCTTAACTGGATGCAGAAAGAAATGATGGAAGTTACAAACCTTACAGGAAAAACAGGTACTCTTGCAGATGCACTCAAAGGTGCGGACATTTTTGTAGGTGTGTCAGCTCCGGGTATTGTATCAGAAGATATGGTTAAGAGCATGAATAAGGATGCCATCCTCTTTGCAATGGCAAATCCTGTTCCTGAGATAATGCCTGATGTGGCAAAGAAAGCCGGAGCAAAAGTTGTCGGCACAGGCCGTTCAGATTTTCCAAATCAGGTAAACAATGTCGTTGCTTTCCCCGGTATATTCAATGGTGCACTTGAAGGCCACGCAAAACAGATAACTGAAGAAATGAAACTTGCTGCTGCACTTGCTATCGCAGGACTTGTAGACGAAAAGGATTTAAATGAGGACAATATCATGCCCGAAGCCTTTGACCCTCGTGTAGCAGATGTGGTATCTCAGGCAGTAAAGGCAAACATAAAGTAACTTAATATATGAAAAAAAATGAACATATAAAACGGTGGGGCGAAAAACCTTACTACTCTCTCGATTATTATTTGAAAAAAACTTTCGGTGAAAAAATATATAAAGTTGCCCTTGACGGAGGCATGAGCTGTCCAAACCGTGACGGCACCGTCTCCACGGGCGGCTGTATATTCTGCAGCAACGGAGGTTCGGGGGATTTTGCCATAAAACATGATAAAGACAATGACATAACAAGACAGATTGAAACCGGAATAAATTCACTAAAGGCAAATGAAAAATTTGTTGGAGAAAAATTTATAGCATACTTTCAGTCATTTTCAAATACATATGCTCCCGTTTCATATCTTGAAGATATTTTCTTGCAGGCAATAGACCACCCTCTTATATCAGCTCTTTCCATCGGCACAAGACCCGACTGTTTCTCATCTGAAATATATGACCTTATTGAAAGGCTGAATCATATAAAACCGGTCTGGGTAGAACTTGGTCTACAGACAAAGCATGAAAAAACTGCTGAGTTTATAAACCGTGGTTATACACTGGAGGTATTTGAAAAAGCCGTTCATGAACTTAGAAAGCGAAATATAACCGTTATCGTCCATGTCATAATCGGACTTCCGGGCGAAAATGCCGATAATCTATATGAAACGATTGATTATCTTAATCAAATGGACATTCAGGGCATAAAGCTGCAGCTTCTTCATGTCCTAAAAGATACTGCTTTAGCTGACCTTATGGGAAGTTTTCATATATTGACACCGGACGAATATATAGACATACTATGTGAATGTATAGCAAAACTCTCGCCTGACATAGTTATACACCGGCTTACCGGAGACGGACCGAAAAATTTACTTATAGCACCTGAATGGAGCAAAAACAAACGACAGGTTTTAAATACCCTGAGCCATGAATTAAAGGTGCGTGGCATATATCAGGGACAAAAACTTAAAAGAAATGGGGGATTTTAATGACACCTGAATCACGAAAGCTGTATAAACTGATAATACTTTATTTTTTAAGTCTGACTAAACAGCCAATGTCAAACGCTATCATCTCTGATTTTATCCTTACAAACAATTATACGGATTATTTTTCAATACAGGAAACGCTCACCAACCTGCTTGAAGATGATATGATAGAGAGTGAGCAGACGCACGCAACTTCATATTATAAGATAAAGCCTGCCGGTCAGGAAATACTTACTTTCTTTGGCAAACAGCTCCCTGACAGCACAAAGGCACAGATACGAAAATATCTCTCTGAAAATAGGGTAAGCATTGTAGAGAATACCTCGATACATACTGATTACACCCATGTCAAAAACAAAGAGTACATCGCCCGCTGTTCAATAGTAGAACGAGGCAGTGTACTCCTTGAAGTCTCCCTCAATGTACCGACCGAGGAAGAAGCGATACAGGTATGCAAAAACTTTAAAAAGAAAAATGAAAAGATTTACAGTCTTTTATTCAGCGAATTGTCGGTAGAGTAATCTGCCGGCTTTTCTTATTCATAATTTCTCTCATAATTCTCCCTAAAAATCCATCGGAATTATAACAATCGCACTAAACTCATCACCCTCCGGCTCAAACAGATAAAATCCGTCATATTTTTCAACTACTTTTATAACATTTTTTATACCGATACCATGAAGCTCATTATTTTCTCTTTTTGTCGAAAGAAATCTCTCCCCGTCTTTTCTAAGATTTCCGTCAAAAGTATTTTTCACGGATACAATAAATTTTTCATCTTCAATAACGGTCTTTAACTTTATCATCTTTCTGCCCTTGCATTTTTCAACTGCCTCGATGGCATTATTTAAAAGATTTGACAAAACTAAAATAAGCTCCCCCTCCATCATCGTAATTCCTGCCAGGTCATTTATTTTACATATGAATGAAGCTCCTGCCCTCTTTGCCTCGTAATATTTTGTGTTCAATATAATATTTACGACCGGATTGTTTGTATCTATGACATCTTCCCCTGCCATATTTCCACCGCTCAACTTTTTCAGATAGTCCGAAAGTTCATCATACTCTTTTTTCTGAAGCAGTCCCCCCATATATAAAAGATTATTTCTATATTCATGTGATATACTTCTCTGCTGCTTTACACTCTCTTCGAGCGACTCATACATTTCCTGCTGTTTATTTACATCCAGCTCAAACAGAAGCTTTTCCCGCTTTAACTTTGCTTTTTCAGCAAGGTCATCCATAAAAAATATCACAAGTATGTTCATTGCTATAAGGCTTACCATAACTATCCAGACAAATTGCATTTCATTTTGAAACTTTACTGCGATTTCTATTTTAAGTGTAAATAAAATACAGGCTATTGATATGATGGGAAATATCATCAAAAAGAATACATCTGTTGTCTCGACACTTTCAAGCCATCTTCTGCTCATACATTTTTTAAATATAAGTATAAGCAATAACAATACCGACTTGCCCAACAGTATTACAAACACCTTTATACTATATGAGCCATTTGTATCAATTTTAAATACATTGCTATCTATCAATATTGTTATTATATCAGCAGACAGCAGCAAAAATATAAATAAAACTGATACTATAACTGCCCTTTCAAACTTTTTCTTTTCCATAATCATACTCACGGTTACAAGAATGACTATATTTAATATCTGTTTTAGTATAGGACTTTGTCCAAAAACATCACTTACAATAAGAACCAGCGTTGCCATAATAAATACATAGACAACTCTCGTCCATTTTTTAAATCTAAACTCGGGTTTATAAAACGACGAACTGAATATCAAAAAGCATGACATTTCAATAAGTATGATCAGATAACTCTGTAAAACATTCATTATAATTTTCCTCTCTGCTTTATATATTCACTGGCAACGGATTTATACTTCTGTTTTGATACCGGAAGTTCCCTTCCATTTACAAGCTTTGCATAATATCTCTTTACATCACACACATAATCCATATTAACGATAAAACTCTGGTGAATCCTGACAAACTTCTCCTCTTTAATCTCCTGCTCTATATCATTTAGCTTTTTATAAACTGTATATTCTTTTTCGCTGTCATTCTCAACTAAATGAAAACACGCCCTATGTAAAAAATTTTCAATATAGACTATGTTGTCAATATTTACCTTTTTTTCTCTCTGTTCAACAAAATCATATACAAGCTCATGGACGCTTCTTCCCATTTTTTCTAAAATAACATTCAAAGCCTCGACAATGTCAGATTCTATAGTTGTCTCATCTTTTATTATATATCTTATGGCATCAACCTTATATCCTGCCAGTGAATACTCAATAAAACCAGTCACAAATACAAGAAATGTCCCGTCACTGTATTTTCTGAGATCTTCAGCCGTTTTTATCCCGTCCATCTCTTTCATATTCACATCCATAAAAACAATATCATACCCGCTCATAGCTTTTTCTAAAGCTGCAAACTCCTCACCCGACTGATAAATGTCTATCTTATATGGAAATCCTGCTTTTTTAATATACTTCTCGATATACCCCCTCAACCTGTCTATAATAACCTTTTCATCATCACATATAGCTATTTTAATAATATCAGTCCCCAAATATGTTTCCTCCTTTGTGATTTATACAATAACTATAACACAAAATAGAGATTATGAACAAAATTCTGACTGAGAGGTCAAAATAATGGACTGAAATGCAATTTTTCATCTCTCACATTCTATAACACCATGATCCATTGTATAAACTTTATCGCACAGCACATCTATATCTTCCCTGTTATGGCTTGCCAGGATTATTGTTGCCCCATTCTCAGCCTGTTCTTTTAAAATCTTTCTTACTACTGCCACTGATTCATTATCAAGTCCATTCATCGGCTCATCAAGTATCAATATCTTGGGTTTCTCCATAATAGCCTGTGCTATGCCAAGCTTTTGGCGCATACCGAGCGAATATTTGCCAACATGCTTACGGCTCTTTGGCTCAAGCCCGACTATCTCCATGCTTTTTCTGATTTCTTCATTTGATATTTTATTTCTTACAGATGCGAGCAGCTTCAGATTTTTAAAGCCGGAATAATTCGGTATAAAGCCCGGTGTCTCAATAATGACACCTATATCCTCCGGAATATCAACATCTTTTCCTACCGTTTTCCCGGCAACTTTTACCTCCCCGCTTGTCGGCTTTATCAGACCACATATACATTTCATAAGTACGGTCTTTCCTGAACCGTTTCTGCCGACAAGTCCATAGATTTTTCCTTTCTCTATTTCCAGAGATACATTATCGAGAACAGTGGCATCATCATATTTTTTAAATACCTCATTAACTTCAATAATTATTTCATCATTCATTATATTTATCCCTCTATCATCTTTCTTTTTTTCAAGACAGCATCAGCCTTCTGCATATGTATTTATATCTTTTTTCTTTGCAGCAATATATGTAACAGCTATTAAAACTACATTGACAACAGTTAAAAATATTACCGCATACCCAGCCGATGGATACCATTTTTCTCTTGAATATGCCATCACTGAAATATCTACCCATGAAAAGGGTGAGAGCCATAACAATCCAACATTAGCATTTATTATATTGTTAAGCCAGTCTATAAGGATCAATGCAGTTATAATAAACACTCCTATTCCCTTGTTTTTTAATGCCGTATTACATAAAAACAGCACCATACCCATAAAAAAGAACAATAGCACACACATTGCAACTGTATATACCATAACCGTGTCCACCTGATAATGTTCTACTACTCCATAAGATATTGGTTGTATAAAATCCTGCTTCGACGCTAATGTCTTTATAACTTTTCCCCAGCCGCTTTTAAACACTATCACAGATAAATTTATTACAACAGGAAAAACAGCCATAAAAACCGTGAGCATTATACTGCCTAGTGCAAGATATATCATCTGTGCGATATACCAGCATTTTTTCCCTGAACGCGACAACATAAACACCTGAAAATCTGTAAGAAACGGTGCATCAGAAAATATCAGCAGCACACTGCAAAAAATCACAAGCTTCATAAACGGCTGCTTAAAGCTAAACGGAAGTAAATACGGCGTCACCCTGTAGCCAACTTCCTTTGCAAATTTGAAAAGCGGCTCAAAATTGTCATGCAAAAAAAACATTAAAATTATCAGGCTCAGATAAACTTTATGGTTTGATGTCATCCCGATCATATCACATTTTATTATTTTTTTAATCTTATTCCCCACTTAACTTCCTCCTAAATAACTTATAATACAATATATACACAACAAACAGACTCGCAATAGTAACTCCGGCTATCACCCCCACAGAGGCAATCGCCGATGAGCACGGTCTTGTCCCACCTGCTACAATAATTTCATAACAAAACAATTTATTAACACTATTTAATGTCACCTCAACTTTAACAATAATAATATATGCCAAAAAAGCGGACAAAGCTCCAATATACCTGTTGCAAAAAAACACTGTAACAAACATTCCCACTCCAACAAAAAGACTCATTATCAGCGATGCGATAAATATCCTTAACTCAAAATATAAATACGGATTTATCTTTAACACATCCTCATACACATCTGAGCCACATGAATAATCGGAATAATCAACTATTTTAAAAATATTTGTTCCACATATGCAAAATATATTAAATATCAACTCAAACATAACAAAAGCATATAAAATCCCAACAACAAATTTAGCAGCTATATAAGCATTGATATTTGACCTTGTCACAAAAAAATATGACATCTTTTCTTTTAAATCAGTGCATATCCCGTACATTATATAATAACCCACAGGTACAAACAAAAGCTGAAAAAATGTTCCCCTTGAAAAATATAAGCGAAACAGCTCATAAAAATATTTGTCCGTCATTTCTATATTTGGATTTTCATTTATAAATGTCAATACTCCCATTGCCAGTACACAAACAGCTATCAATATGGTCTTGCCACATATACTGATATTAAACAGCCGTCTACGCTCCGTCCTACACATATCAAAAAAATGCATCTCTTTTCTCCTACTCTATCCACTCACCTGTCTCCGCATCGAGAAACAGATTATATTTATCTTTATATGTTTCGTTTGTTTTTTTATCAATAATCTCCTGTGTAATATCAAACAAATACACCGGAATAACCGCATAACTGTTGTCATTCTTTTTTGCTTTGATCGCTATATATGTTATGCTTAAACGATTACATTTTATTTTTCCTGAAATGACATCCTCAAACCTCTTATCTAGTTTATCTATTGCCTGTTTCTCTGATAAAATTGAAATACTATCCTTATCTTTTGACAGTTTTTCGTAAATGCCGTCTGCATCAAAAGCTTCCACTCCCTTGGCACTGACTATACCATAACAATAGCTTCCTGAGTATCCTCTATTTCCATAGTCATATTCTTTATTGTATAGAATTTTATCATCTGCCATAACATTCATGACCACAAGATATGCCTCGTCTTTTTTATAAAATTTTCTTTTTATTGGATCATCCTTGTTCTTCTCATTATTTTTATATTCTTCATACTCCTTATCAGACATAAACATCTTGCTTAACTTAGTCATGTTTTTAATAGTAAAAGGATATGCAACCACATTATCAGCCATTATTCCATTACTTTTTGCTATATCTCTCATTTTTTTTATTGCCTTTTCTTTTGAAATGCCATTTACTTTACCATCAGCGAGAAGCTCGTTAAAATTGTCCCTAAATACACCATAACCATCATAAAGTAAGTTTGAATATATAAAATCATAATCCTTTGATGTATAACATATTCTTCCATACTCACAAAGCAGATAATTTTTTTCAGAATCCTCCCATACCCCATCTTTATCTTCCCCTGTTTTTACCTCTTCTTTTTTTATTTCTTTATAATCTGAATTTTCCGGAAAAAAGTCTGATGGTTTTATCTGCTCAGGATAGTCCTTTATTTTCGCCGTATACATATTGTAAACCTGCTGTTCCTGTTTTTTCTGTCCTTTATTATCGTCTACCGTTTTCTCTACTTTGATATTATTATTTTCTTTGTCATCTCCGGACATACTTTCCTGACTCATACTGCATCCGCTTAGCACACTGCCACAGTACAGTAAAGCAATTATCATATACAATCTTTTTTTCATAACAAGCCTCGCCCCCTGTTTATTATCTATATTCTATACAAAAACCTGGTAAAGACATAAATCAAATACTTTATGTCTTTACCAGCTTTTACATTTAAATACCTGCAACTAAAAACTCAATTTATAATCATGAATTCCATCTGCCTGATATCTGAAGATTATGATTTAATGATTTAATACGCAACCTGTACTTTTTACCTTTTCTAGCATATCCGTTCTTATATTTTAACCGGTCCTTATATGGTTTGATTTTACCATCAAATTCATAAACTGTTGAAACATCTGCTGTTCTATCAATATTTGAAACAGCATACTCAACAGCACTATCATTCTTCAGATTTGCTTTTTCCACTGTCACATAGGCATAACCTTCATTATCACTTTTAGGATTTTCTGCCGAATATTTACTTATTCTCTCAACAACCACATTAAAATTAAACTCTTTCTTTGCTGCAAAAGCAGTTACGCTTGTCATCATGCTTAAAGCCATAATTAAAGCTACTTTTTTACAATGTTTATTAAACATATCTTCTTTCTCCTTTTCTTCTACCCATCCCATCAAGAACTCCCTCACCTGGGTAGAGGTAAAAGGTGAGAGGTTCTTCTTCTAAATTTCAGCAGCTATTACTTTGTCTTTTTAAGTGCTGCCGGTCTTTTAGGCTGATGCAAAAATCCCATACATCCTGGTTTCTTCTGCTGTTCTTTTTCAACCATCTTCTTAAGAACAGAACCGGAAATTTTTAATGCCTTGTCTTTAATCTCCATAACCTTATACTCTCCTTTCTTCTGTATTGGTGGGTCACAAATCTATGATAATGTCTTTCTCCTGTTTTCATCCCACAAAATCACAAAAACCTCTGCCGGCACATCATTTTTTATGACCCACAGTGCAGCGATTACATACTAAAATTGATTTCTCTGTAATTTCTTCATCTTCGCCGCAATAGAAAAATATCACTTAATTTTTCACTTTTCAATAGATATTGCAGATTTGGAAATTTTATTGCATATTTGGGAATTTTTTGTCGAAATTACATTTTTTTTATGAATAATAAACTTTTTTATGCTGACCCATTGTAAATGCCATCACAAGAAGTACCGCTGAAAGTATAATCGAATATTCCACTGCCTGGATATATATTTCTGATACATCTAATCCGATAAAAAAGAGAATTGCCGAAAATTCTACGATTACTATAAGTCTTGCATATTTTTTATTGAAACGATATTCGTCTTTGTCATAATTCATATTGGGATGGTTTGATGCCCCTAAAATAAAGATGATAACTGTCGCGATTGCAGACAATATTTCCGATATAATGAGCGGTACGACACGATATTTTATCAGAAGTATAAGCACTATCTCTGTGCCTATGGTGCCTACAAAGCACCCCTTAAAAGAATCAAGATGAAAGCCACCCATTCTGCTTCTCAGCCAAAAAAAAGATACGATAAACATAACAATACTGATGGTCTGTCTGAACATAAGACTTATCAATATCATTATACTTATCGTAAATGTTTTTTCAAGAAAACAAGTCAGTTTATACTTATATATTTCTTCTTCTCCCTGCCATATTATTCCTCTGTCTATCAAAAGATTTATATATCTGTCAATCATCCCTCAAATACCTCCCGTTTGATTTACCAGAAGATACCATTTATCATTTATCTTTTCAATAGATATTGCAGATTTGGGAATTTTATTGCAGATTTGGGAATTTTTTAATATCTATCGTAACAGTTCTACCGTCCGTCTATCAAAACTTCTTTACCTCTAAATGCAAAACCATAGTGATGTATGTTTTCTGCTCTCACCCCTCGTTTGACAAGTTCTGCATCATAGTGTTAAATGCTCCCAATTATCTCCGACAGCCTCTGTGTATATGTATGCTCCTCTCTCACCTTTCTGCATCCGTTTTCTGCTATCATCTTTCTCTCGTCTTCATGTTCAAGATAATATTTTATCTTGTTAAGCATATCCTCTCTGTCACTGTAACTAACATAATCTTCCCCATCCACAAAGTGCATTGCAAAATCATTCTGATAATTTGTCAGCAAGAATCCTCCTGCACCCATTATATCCATTGCACGAAGCGGTATTCCGTTTCTTATGCTTCTTAGCGTGATGTTGAGATTTATCTTACTGTACTTAAATACAAGCGGCATTTCATACATATAGTGGACTTCGCCCATGTTTTTTATTCCCTTTAACTGTGGTGTCGGCTCTGATGTATAAAGTTTCATTGGAGCTATATTTCTTCCGTTTTCAAGCTTTATTTTATGAAGTTTCTCACCTAAATAACTGAATATCTCCGTTCTGTCAAGCTGTGTCATTTTGCGGCATAAAAAATAATTTGCATAGATATATTCTATACTCTCCATCCCGTTTTCCTGCACTTTTACAGGCATTGCAGCCATCATTTTTTCCACTATGCCAGGTGTGAGGAGTTCTTCAATAAATGTGTAGCCGTATATCATTCTCTGTGACTCCATTATCCCCTCAAGATAGCCTTTTGTATAATCATCAAGTTTTGGTTCCATTCTGTCATAAAGATTGTGTTCCTCCGTATAAAGTCTGCCGACAAATGAAACATCACTCTCAACAATCTTTCTGTCATGCGGTGAGATACTTAAATCTGCAAGTCTTTTTTCATTTACTGCCATTGGCATATACCAGACATTTTTCACACCCAGATTTCTAAGCTCCTGAACCATCAGCGAATCAAATATAAAAATCCTGTTTACCTCGTTAAAGACTGATTTTGAATATGTAAGTATAAGCGGGCTGTCATAACACCATGAAAGATACGGTATCTTAAGGTCATTGCAGCCATCAGATATAACCGGATAATAATTTGATGTAAACACAGCATCTATATCATTTTCTTTAATATATTTTTTAATTTCTGATTTGTATCTTGGGTCAATGCGATAATTTTTCGGTTCTCTTTCATATAATGATACCTTATGTCCCAATTCTTCAAATGTCTTTTTTATATCTTCAACTCCAAAACTTTTCCATGTTGGAAATAAAATGTTCATCTTTAATCCGCCTTTCGCAATTACCTAATCAATAACTTACAACATTTACATAGTCTATTCCGTACTCCTCAAATATACTTATCATATTTTGGTCTATCCTCTCGCCGCACACGGCTATAGGGATTGCCGGAGGACACGCTATTGTCTGTGATGCACATATACTGCCACCGGCATCAGAAACTTTTATTTTCCTGTACGGCGAAAATGCCGCTTTTCTTATGCTCATCACTCTTTCTGCCCTGTGCAATATAAGTTTTTTAGGTTCTATTTTCTTTTTCGCCACTCTTTTATACTTAGTTTTAACTGCCCACTTTTCAAGCCGTTCAAAATCTTTCTCATCATTCTGCGGTGTTATCATCAATACAACAAAATATTTGTCTGCATATTCACATTCTATCTTATATTTTCTAAGTTCTTCGGCGAGTTTCCCACCCTCCATACCTGCTGCCGCAGTATCTATAACTATCTTAAGCGGCTCTGTTTCCATAAGTTTTACATTATTTTCAACAAGAACTTTTTTTGTCTTTTCTATCCGTCCGATACATTCACTTAATTCATGTCTGATTTTTTCATCAATATATCTGTTACACATATCAAGTGACTGCATTATCAGATATGAAGGACTTGTCGAGCCAAACATTGTCATGTAGGATGCGACATATGGTGCAAATCTTTCCTTATATTTCCTTGAAACATGAATATACGCTCCGCCTGTCAAAACCGGAAGTGTCTTGTGTGCCGAATCACAACATATGGCTGCTCCGCTTTTTATCGGATGAATGTTTCCGTATTTTTCCTCATCAAGAAATGCCTGATATGCCCCGTGTGCATTGTCAACAATTAAAGGAATGTCATATTTTTCACATACTTTTGATATTCCCTCTATGTCGGCGGTATTTCCGAGATAATCAGGAGAAGTTATATATACTGCCATCGGCAGCGTATTTCTTTTATTATCTTTTCCACATATGTTCTTTTGCTCTGTATCTGATAACTTTATATCATCCCTTTGTGCATTGTCTAGTATTTTTTTTATTTCTTCTGTCTTTATTTCTGTATTGTCTGATACTTTTTCAAGATATTCCATAATGTCCGCAGGTGTCACCATACTCACGCATATACTGTCCGCATCTTTGGGATAGATAAATTCCACATCAAGGTCAAGAAGTGCAAGTGCATCTATCATAGACTTGTGGACATTTCTTGCTGCAAGTACATATGCACGCTCTGTTATTGCTTCTGGCTTTTCAATTATCTCATTCTCATAAAAAGACCTCGCACTTGTATTTTTGTTTTCACAAAGCTTTTCCGACTTATCTGTTTTTTTAGCTTCACTAAGATTTTCCGGCTTGTCTGTTTTTTCATACATAAGCTTTCTTCTGTAATCGGCAAAAACAACGGCAAGCATAGTTTTTATGCACTGTGAAGAGCCTTCCGTTGAATAAAAAGAAGCACCACTTCCAAATAGTTTTGCCGCATTTTCCTGACTTTTCTTTATTATTCCATCTGCATGACTTAATACATCTGCACCATCTATCTCCGTTATGTCGTATTTCTCACAACCAATAAATTTTCTTCCCTTATGCCCCGGCATATGAAATCTTGAAAAGCCATTGTCGGCGTATCCTTTCACAAAATCACAGATTGGTGTCTCCATCTATCTTGCTCCTTTTTAATCTCTCTATCTCTTGTCAGGCGTATATTAGCAATCCGCTTTGCTGCTTGCACATAACACTATTGTGTACTTACCTGATAGTGTTAAAATTTCTCTCCGATAACATCCCCCATCTTTACAATGGTTTCAAAATCGTCTGCTGAATTTTTGATTATCTCATCCTTAATCTTTACCATGTCTTTTGCAAATGCAAGTATAACCGTAGAGCCGCCAAATTCAAAACGACCTTTCTCCTGTCCTCTTGATACATGACATTTCTCATCATTGTTGACAATCCGTCCAACCATCAACGCACCTACTTCTATCTGGAGTATCTTGCCAAAATTTTCGCTGTGCAAAACACTTAACTCCCTTGTGTTTTCCTTGTATATATCGTTTCCGGCTTCTATAGCAACAGGGTTTACTGTATGATAAACACCGTTTATTCTTCTTACCGGTCCGAGATAACCATTATCTACATATGAATATCTGTGATAATCATCGACGCAAAGCCTGAAAACAAGCATATGACCGCCGTTGTAATAATCAGCGAGCTTTTTGCTCCTTGTAAGACTTTCAAATGAATACTTTGTACCCTTAATCTCATACTCTGAATTTTCATCTATATTATAAACCGTAAGTTTACTGTCACATGGAGAACACAAAAGCTCCGGTGTAAAGTCAAAGACTCTCTCGCCATCTTTAATCTTTCTTGTAAAAAAATCATTGTAGCTTTTATATTCTTTTTCTTCATACTGTGACATATCAATATTGTTTTTCTCGATAAAAGGTTTTATTATCGGTACTGAAAGCGGGCTGTCCATAAACCTTCCGCCAAGTTCAGACACGGCTTTGCCTGTAAGTACCTTTAATAACTGCTTTCCTATATCACTTTTATACATTTTTTCAAGTAATTTGTCCTGACTGTTTTGCTGTAATTTGCAATTTATTCTTTCAAATTCCATTTTTTACTCCATTCATCCGTTATATTGTTTATAACATTTTTCCAATTTAATAAAATCATTTGTCCTTTTTGCAAGCGGTGTCGATGTTCCATTATGCAGCTTATGCTTATACACAATATCTGCATTTTTTAGAATTCGATTTTTTGCCTCTTAATCTCTCAATTTTCAACCTGCATCAAATGTTTATACTGCTGGTCTTTTGTGCCATTTATATCAACCAAACGATACTCGCCATCCGAAATAAATATATGTTCCTGATACTGCGACAGATACTTTATATATCTTGGATTGATTTCATATAACTTTAGTCCTCTCAATGTTTCCTCCTACAAAAAACAGGGACACTATAAAAATGCCCCTGCTGTTAGCTTGCTGGCAGGTTTATGAATTTATTAAATGCAAGGCTGAACTGTTATATCTTAATCTATATCACCCTCTGAAAATCTTCCACAAAGGTTTCTCAAAGAAATGCGGCTTTGGCACTCTGTATTTAGAAAATAAAACGACTATTATAACTGCTGCCGCTACCACTATAACAAGAAATACAAGTGTCTTATTATCCGGTTTTTTTAGTTTGAAATCAACAATAAATAATGTTCCAACTATCGCAAGGGCAAAATATAACACAAGCACAAATGCCCTGTCACTAACAAATACCTGGAGCATAAATACGAGCGGAAGTACGATAGCCATTGATGTTATCGGAAGTCCGTGATAATACTTGTTTGCTCCTTCCTCCACCTGCTGTCTCCTAGTCTCAAGTACATTGAAAAATGCAAGCCTTATAACTGAGCATACACAATAATATCCTACAATAAACATTCCTATCGGTCCTCTCACGCCTATAAGGAAACATATAAGTGCCGGAAACACACCGAAGCAGACTACATCACAGAGAGAGTCTATCTGTACACCGTAAAGCTTTTCATCGTCTGTCCTGTTCTTTTTGCTTCTGGCTATCTTTCCGTCAAACATATCACAAAGTCCCGAAAGTGCAAGACAGGTAACTGCCGTCCTAAATCTTCCGTTCATCGCCTGCGTCATGCCTATAACTGATATAAAAAGACTTATATATGTAAGTATAACTGTATAATCATATACTCCTATAAGCTTATCAGTGAATTTTTTCTTTTCAACATTCTCTTTCATATTAATCCTCATTTCTTTCTAAAATACAACCGTTTCAGGCTTAGTATCTTATCTGCTGACCCAATCCTAAGATACGCAACAACCGTCATTACAGCACTTATTCCAAGCTGAACATAAAAACTTAATCCCCTGCTGACTATCATAACAGGAAGCGTATATTTTTTTGTGCATATCTGCAAGAATATATCTTTAAATAATTTTTCGCTTATCCCAAGTCCTCCCGGTAACGGAAGCATATCAACTGCAACAGAAATCATTCCCTGGAGCGTTATAACCACACCTGCCCCGGCAAGGTTGAGCGAAAATGACCTATATACAAGATATGTAACTGCAAACAGCAGAAATCTCTGCACGCAGGTTATCAGAAATACATTTACTATAACTTTTATATTTTTATAGAAAAATTCTGCCGCATACCTGTATTTTTCCATTGCTCTCTCCAGGCGTCCGCCATATTTTTTTTCCATATCTTTCTTAAATATCCTGTCAAACAATCTTAAGCAAAATAATACAATATTACTTGCGAGCGTAGGATGAAATACAAGTATAAGCATACCAAAAACACACACAACATTCAAGAAAATTCCAAGATAACACCAGCCGTATATCGGTTTTAAAAGTCTCCATACAGGCTCAGGTCTTAATATCATTACAACAAGACCAAGCACGACAAGTACAAGTTTATATGTAATCGTTACTATAAGAAGTACCATTGTCGATGTAGGCAATGACAGTTTATCTTTTTTCATAAAGTAAAGCTGTGCCGGCTGGCCACCCGTAGCCGATGGTGTGATGAGCGAGAAGAAAAATCCGACAAATGAATATAAAAAACAATGTGTCAGTTTTACATTTTCGCCTAATACTTTCATCATATAATAGATTATCACCGACTCTGACTCGATAAATCCTACAACAAATACCGCACCGAGCAGCCAATATCTTAAATCTCCCTGCTTTAAATAAATTAGAAGCTCTGAAAGATTTTCTCCATGAAATACCGAATAGAGCGTGATAAGAAGCACCAACAACAAAAAAGCACCATTAAAAATATTTTTCTTTACTCCTGACATTTAATCTCTCCCAAATACAACATTATTAACTTTATCAAAAAATCTCCATATCTTTTTATAAAAGTTAATATGTGTCCCTATAAAATATGACAGTTCAGCAATCGCGGCCCCTGCAAACACATCAATTATATAATGCTGCTTCGTAAACTGCGTTGATGCAAACACGAGTACCGCAAACACTGCCGAAAAAACTTTGTACCAAACCGGTATATGTTTCTGTTTTCTTATCCCGATGAAACACATCCAGCTTACAAGACAATGTATCGACGGAAACAGATTTGATGCAGGGTCAGCCGTATATACGAACCTCATAAGAATACTTGAAAGACCGTTTCCCGTAATCTCAGGTCTTACATTGGTAGTAGGAAGCAATATAAAAAACACGCCACAGATAAGTCTTGACAGATAATCACCTGTTGCAAACTTATACCAGTGTTCTCTCTCAGTCCTTGATATCATTATGTAGTTGACCGCCCAGAAAGCAAAGCATATAAGATATATGTATATCCATTCCTTAACAAACGGCAGACTCTTATCAAACTTAGTCGATAAGTCATAATGCTTAGCATTTTTCATAAGAAGCTGAGTTCCTGTATATATTGCCGAATTAAGCACAAAGCATGAAATAAGTGAGACAACCGTCTGCTTAGGAATAAGTTTTCCCACAGATTTTTCATACCATATTCCAAACCTTGTACTTCCTGTCTTACTCTTTTTTTTATCTCTCATATCTCTAATTTCCCTTATCCCTATTATCATCATTATTCCCGCCGGCATTATTCTCGCTATCCGGTTCGCCGCCATCATCATATTTTTCCATATCCTTATACATTCCATCCTCCTCATGCACTTCAGGATGAATAACCCTGTAAATAATCGTGTATGCATAAAGAAGTAACGGAATCATAATCGTCATACCCACACTCGCCATAAAAAGACCGTGAGCCTGCGGCTTGGCAAAAATCGCCGCCACAAACGAAGCAACATACATGCCAACCAAAAGAACACACATAACAATAGCCACAACCTGTTTTATTTTTTTCAATCAAATCACCTCACAACTACTCAAGAGTTTCGCTCTCATCCTTTATTTTATTAAAGTATTCAGAAATATTCCTCTCATACCCATTGTCTGACGGCACATAAAACTTTCGTCCCACAAGTTCATCCGGAAGATACTGCTGTCTTACATAATGATTTGGATAATCATGTGCATACTTATATCCCGTGCCATGACCGAGTTTCCCGGCACTTTTGTAATGTGCATCTTTTAAATGATTTGGTACTCCGCTTATCTTCTCATTCCGAACTGACTGCATTGCCTCGTCTATCGCCATTATTGCCGAATTACTCTTTGGTGCTGATGCCACATATGCAGCCGCCTGTGCAAGCACTATCCGTCCCTCCGGCATACCAAGTCTTTCCACTGCCTGCGCCGCACTTACCGCTACTACAAGTGCCTGTGGGTCTGCGTTTGATACATCCTCGGCTGCACATATCATTATTCTCCTTGCGATAAATTTTACATCTTCACCAGCATAGAGCATCCTTGCAAGGTAATAGACCGCCGCATCCGGATCTGAACCACGCATACTCTTTATAAATGCAGATATTGTGTCATAATGATTGTCACCTGTCTTATCATATCTTACAGGTCTTTTCTGGATACACTCCCCCGCTGCTTCAAGCGTTATATGAATAATACCGTCAGCTCCTCTGTCGGTCGTGAGTATTCCAAGTTCAATGGCATTTAAAGCTGCCCTTGCATCTCCATTTGCCATGTCTGCAAGAAATTCAAGTGCCTCATCGTCTATCTTAGCATTGTACGAACCCATTCCCCTCTCTTTATCATTTACGGCACGAAGTATCAGTTCTTTTATATCCTCTGTATCAAGTGCTTTTAATTCAAATATCCTTGACCTTGATATAAGCGCACCATTTACCTCAAAATATGGGTTTTCAGTTGTCGCACCAATAAGAATGACTGTTCCGTCCTCGACAAACGGCAGCAGATAATCCTGCTGTCCTTTATTAAATCTATGAATCTCGTCTACAAAAAGGATAGTTTTTTTGCCATACATTCCTGCGTTGTTTTTGGCTTTTTCTATGACTTCCTCCATATCCTTTTTTCCTGCACTTGTCGCATTTATCTGTAAAAACTCTGCACTTGTCGTGTTTGCGATAACCTTAGCAAGTGTTGTCTTTCCTGTTCCCGGAGGTCCGTAAAATATGATAGAACCCAGTTTGTCAGCTTTTATTGCACGATATAAAAGTTTGCCTTTTCCGACAATATGCTGCTGCCCCACCACTTCATCAAGTGTTCTCGGTCTGAGTCTTGATGCAAGCGGAGATTCATCTTCTTTGCTCTGTTCACGCATATAATCAAATAAATCCATGATGTACTACCTTTCTAAAAGATTACTATACTGCCATCAAGCATTGCAAAATATATTTCCTCTCTGTCATCTATCCCAGCCTTGCCTGCTGTCGCTTCTACTATCTTTTTCTTTAATTCCTCACATTTATCAAGCGGTACTATAAATGTCATTACAACTTTATCAGTGTACTGTGTATCTGTTATCGTTATATCCATATTTGCTGCAATATACTGTAATTTGCCTACACCGTTGTAATCAGTGTCTATCACAAATTTCTTTCCGGCTTCTTTGGTAATTATACTGCTGTTTGCTATTCCCTCTTTTGCCGCACCGGAGTATGCTCTTACAAGTCCGCCCGTGCCAAGAAGTGTTCCACCGAAATATCTTGTCACAACAACAAGGATATTTATGATGCCCGCCCCCTCGATAACTTCAAGTATAGGCTTTCCCGCCGTTCCCTGCGGTTCTTTGTCATCACTGCATCTTTTTGTCTGCCCGTTTTCTCCTATAATATAAGCAAAACAGTTGTGTCTTGCATCCCAGTATTTTTTTCTTGTCTGTTCAATAATCTCAAGAGCCTCATCTTCGCTCTCTACCTTAAACACATTTGCTATAAATCTTGATTTTTTTTCAACTATCTCCCCTGTTCCGCCTTTATAAACTATCTTGTATTCTGACATTTACTCCTCCGTACATTCTGAAACTGTGCAAACATTGATACTGCTGCACTGACTATAACTAAAACATAGAAGCTTGAACCCCTGCTGAGAAGCATTGCTGATACTGCGATGCTGTGTCCCATGACCGGTGCAAACAGTGCTACGAAAAATCCCTCGTTTGCTCCGACACCTCCCGGAAACGGAAGGATGTCTATACATACCGACACGAAACTTTGAAGCATTATTATCTCCAATGCCGAAAATCCACTACCGCCAAGTGCCCTATAGACAAACCATGTTACTGCAAAGTACGAAATCCTCTGAACACAGGTCGTTAAGAATACGATTATTGCAACCTTTACATGGGTACGCATATAGACTGCACCCTCTTTGTATGAATCAAGCAGAGCGTCAAGTTTCTTTTCTGCCTTTTCTTTATGTCTTACTATCTTTAATTTATGTAAAAGCCATGTTCCCATATAAGCAAGCTTTTTTGCACCCGTTTCTGAAAAAACTATAATTGTATATAAAACTATCGAAACAACATTTACCGCCATTCCTATAATAAACAGCCACATATATCCGCCGATATATTTTACGGCAAAATCAAAATGGAACAAAAATACATACAACTCAAATACGACGAGTACGACTTTGTATATTATCGTCCAGAAAAGAAGTGTCACTGAAGATGCTCCCGCATTTATCCCCTCCTCGTGCATATAATATACCTGCATGGGCTGCCCACCTGATGCCGATGGTGTTATCGCATTAAAGAAAAATCCTATAAACGAATATTTTACACATTTTAGTCCCTGTTTCTTGAAATCGAGCGAGTGCAATATTATCTGCATGGAAACTCCCTCCATGATAACATAAACAAGTGCCGCAAACATCGAGAGAACCATATCAAATTTCTTAGCACCTCTCATCGCATTTAATATGTCATTTAAGTCCTGGTCTTTTAAAAGCACATAAAACACTGCCGCTAAAAGAACCGCCATAAATATTACATTTAAATAGTATTTTTTATTTTTGCCCATTCTTCCTCCCATCCTGTCATTTCAGTAATACACCGGTAAAATCATCATCACCTTTAATTATTCGCAATCCACTCTGCTCCCTGCCATAACTCTATCAGCTTCTATTTTTGCAAAATCAACACCGTATGCATCCGCTTAACAAACATATGCATTTATTTCAAAACAAATCTTTTCGGTGCCATAAGATATGCAAGTGCATAACCTGCGACAAGCCCTACAACAGTTATCACCATTATTATTGCAGCAAAATACTGTGGAAGCGTATCTATCTGCAGGCATGAATATGATACCACATATATAACACCCTTACATACTGAATATCCGACTCCCGTCTCTTTTCCGCCCTCTGTGTACGGCTGGAAAATATAATACATACAAAGATATACCACTGAATAAAAGATACTCAGCAATACTATGCAGGCTATTATCGACAGAAGCTTTACCCACTGGTCTGCCTTTCCGATGATTATCGTATCTATCACAAAACCGACACATAATACAACTACCATAGGAAGTTCACTTTTTAACATAAATCTCAGTCTTATCCTGAAATTTTTAAGTATGGCATCAGGTCTTCTGTAATAACCGTATTTCATAAGACTATGGTCGCAATTATAAAATAACGCTCTCGTTATGCTTCTTCCTGATGTAATGCAATACATAAGAAATACAAAGATAGTCATGACCCTGTCCATTGCATTCCACATATCATTTGCAAATGAATTAAACTCCTTTGCCGTTGAGCCTGCCTTAAATACGATAAGCCCCACTATGCTCGCAGCCATTATGATAAATGAAATAACCGTTTTTAATTTTCTCGGTCTTGAAAAAATCTTTTTGTGCCGCTCAAAAAATATCGCATTGAGATATTCATATCCCTCTTTTTCTTCAAAAATCTTCTGTCCTGTTTCTTTTTTGCTAAGGTCATCCGCCTCAACATTCTGATTTACCTTTACAAGCGCATCTACGGCAGCCTTCTGCTCCATAACCGTATTAAAACCGGCAAGTCTTTTGGCAACAAGCGGATAATTTTGATAATTTACAATATATCTTATTGATAATACCGCCAGTACAACTGACAATATAAGAAACACCGGATTTGTCGCTACAATGCGTATATCAGGGTAAACTATCCCGTCAATGTCAAGTACATATTTGAGAAATATCAACAGATAAAAAGTTCCATATGCCACAAAAAACATAACTACCGTATAAATATTATAAAATATGCCCGGCAGCTTTTTATCCGTAAACGGCATACCAAATCTGTCGTTTAAGAAAAGTCTTACCGCCTCTCCTATAAACCTGAACGCTGCAAATCCAAGCATATAAAGAAACACCGTCATTAAACTTTCATCAAATATGATATGCTGTGCCACGCTCATAAATACCGTGTAATATATTATCTGTGTAATCTGCGATTTAAATATTTTTAATAAAAAATACTTTTTTGCATCAATCCTCAGCAGACCGACAAGCAGATAATCTTTTTCATCACAGGCACATATCGTACTGTTTACAAATGAACCCAGCAAAAAATTCATAAAGAAAAATATCCAGAACAACATGATACTTTGTCCCGTGAAAGCATTTTTCCCATCGTCCAAAAAAATATAAACAACAGCAGCTCCTAAACATATGGCGGCTAAAAAATATAAAAGTTTATTTATCATATCTCCAAGCACTGACCATATTGCCGCCAACACCGCAAGCACTCTTTTTAAAGATACTCTCGCATAAAGTTCCTCAGGTATGCATTTTCCGATAACCGGTATTCTCCTAACCGTATATATAAATTTGTTTATTCTCTCGGCAAACGCAATCTGCATCTGCTGATACATCAATTCAAACATTCTTCTTCCTCCTGACTACGAAATTTCTGAGCAATTTGCTATAAAGATTCAGGTGTCAAATCTATTTGTCATCTCTCATAAGCAAATATTCGTGCAAAAAATAAACTCTCGAACTTATTTCTCACATTTATCAATCAAAATCATATGGATCGTAGTCATCAGTCCTGCTGTCTGATTGTGTATGATTTTCGGTATTGCCATCGGTCATTAAATTATCTTTCTCGTTTTTATTTTTATCATCCGAAAGATTTTGTTCATACAAACCTGCATCTGCACTCCACATATCAATATTTTCTGTATCTTCATCACTTTCGGCACTGAGCATCTGCATGAGTTTTTCTTCAAAGTCGGCACTGTGATAAACATCATCTGCCACTCCTGCGAGTCTGCCGCCGTGAAGAAGCACTATCTCATCGCAGAGGTCTTTTGCAAGCTGGAGTATATGCGTCGAAAGAATAATGATATGATCCTTTTTCATATTCATAAGCATTTCTTTCATCTCATGTGCGGCGACAACATCAAGTGATGTGAGCGGCTCATCGAGAAGCATAACCTCAGGACTTGCAATAACTGTCGCAAGCATCTGCATCTTGTTTTTCATTCCATGCGAATAGCCTTTTATAAGTTTGTCAAGGTCACTTCTGTCAAAGCACACCATATCTGCATATTCCTCTGGTGTTTTAATATTTTTTATTTTCTTTTTGTTTATATCAGTAAAAAATCTGATAAACTCATAACCTGTAAGAAACTCTGGAAGTATCGGTGTTGAATAGACATAACCTATCTTTTCATAATTCATGCTCTCACTGTTTTCTTCATCTGTCATATAAATCTTTCCGCTGTCAAAATCCATCTCACCGCTTATACAGTTAAAAAGCGTTGTCTTTCCTGCACCGTTTCTTCCCAGCAGCCCATATATTTTTCCTTTCTCGAACGAGTAGTCTGCACCTTTTATAACTCTTTTTTCTTCAAAACTCTTTATCAGATTTTCTACTTTTAATTCCATTACCTTTTCCCTTTCCCTATTTTCTTATCTGTCCATCTCCGTTTATGAGGTATTTCATCGTTGTAAGTTCCCTAAGTCCCATAGGTCCTCTTGCATGAAGCCTCTGTGTTGATATTCCTATCTCAGCTCCAAATCCAAATTCACCGCCATCGGTAAATCTCGTTGAACAGTTTACATATACGCACGCACTGTCTATCTCCCTCTGGAATTTCTCAGCATTTTTAAGGTCATTTGTAATGATACACTCAGAATGTCCCGTAGAATATTCTGATATATGCTCTATCGCCTCGTCTATATCATCAACAACTTTTACAGCCATGATATAATCATCAAACTCCGTGGCATAATCTTCCTCTGTAGCAGGCTTTATGCCTTCTCCGAGTATCTCAACGGTTCTCTCACATCCTCTTACATCAACATTAAACTTTTTAAACTCCTCCATAAGTTTTGGAAGAAACTCCTTTGCAACCGACTTATGCACAAGACAAGTCTCAAGTGCATTGCACACACTCGGACGCTGTGTCTTTCCATTGTTTGTGACTGATACCGCCATGTCAATATCGGCACTCTCATCTATATAAATATGGCAGTTACCGCTTCCCGTTTCAATAACCGGCACCGTGGCATTTTCAACCACCGCTTTTATAAGTCCTTTTCCTCCTCTTGGAATAAGCACATCTATGTAACCGTTCGCTCTCATCATCTGATTTGAACTCTCTCTCGATGTGTCTTCGACAAGCTGGATTATATCTTTCGGCAGACCACATTCCTCTACTGACTCCCTCATTATGTCCATAAGAATTTTATTTGAGTTTATCGCTTCTTTTCCACCTCTAAGTATCGTTGCATTTCCGCTTTTTATACAAAGCGTTGCCGCATCGACCGTGACATTTGGTCTTGACTCAAAGATAATACCGATAACTCCCATCGGAACTCTTGTCTTTGTGATACGCATACCGTTCGGTCTGGTGTAACCCTCGATAACCTCGCCGACCGGGTCATTTAACCCGGTCAGATATATGCACGCATCAGCGATGTCACTTATCCTTTCAGGTGTAAGCCTGAGTCTGTCGACCATTGCATCAGTTATACCATTTTCCTTTGCCTTAGCCGTATCTTTTTCATTTTCTTTAAGTATCACATCAATATTTTTTCTGAGATTTTCTGCTATCTTTTCAAGAATTTCATTTTTCTTAGCCGTTCCTGCCGTCGCTATACTCTTTTTTGACGCCTTAGCTGCTTTACCAAGCTGTTCGATATAATTCATCCGTCTTTCCCCCTCATAATATAAACGATTTCAGGTGATTGCAAAAACAATGTGTTGTGCTGAGTGCACAATCTAATCATATCTTTACGACAGTTCCGCATACACCTATATAACGATTTGTTTCAATAAAAATCTTCAATATTTTAATAATTATATAAATTTTTTCAGTCAATAACTTTTGAGCACGCAACTGCTATAGAACCAGGTCCTATATGACACGCAATGCTTAGTGACAACGGATAAAGGTCAACCTCAGTCACTCCGAATTTTTCGATTATCTGCTGTTTTAAATCCTCTGCCGCCTCAGGATTTTTGGTATGTGCTATCTCCATGTGTATGTTTTCCATATGGTCAGTACCGCCAAATCTCTTGTTTATGTCATCTTCTATTGCTGCGAGCATCTTCTTGACACCCTGCTTTTTTGTCTTGGCTATCGCATATGCGTCAAGTTTTTCTCCCTGAATCGTAAGAACAGGTTTTAACCTTAGTGCAGAGCCAAATGCTGCTGCCGCCGGTGTTATCCTGCCGCCCTTTTTGAGATATTTAAGCGTATCGAGCATTATATATATACTCGATTCAAACTTAACTTTCTCAAGCTTTTCTTTTATCTGAACTGCCGTAAGTCCTCTTTTTGCAAGTTCCATAGCATCAAGCACTGACTGACGCTGTGTGACAGATATTCTCTGGTTATCAACAACCTGAACTTTTCCATCATAATCATCTGCCAGCATCAATGCCGTATGGCATGAACTTGAAAGACCGCTCGACATAGGTATATAAACCACCTCGTCAGCCTCCTCAAGTGCCTCATCCCATATCTTCATGACGCTCTCCGGTGACGGCTGGGATGTCGATATGTCAACATCATTTTCAAGTTTCTCAAAAAATTCTTCCTGCGAAAGACTTATCTCCTCAAAATAAGTCTTTCCATCAATAAGAAAAGGCATAGGCAGAACTTTAATCCCAAGTTCTTTTGCATCTTCAAAATTTATACCACTGTTACTATCCGTAATAACCGCAATCCTGCTCATATTAATCTCCATTCTTGTGCTGTTTTTTGTGCAAACTGATTTTAAGCCGACCAGTTTGCACTGAAACTCATTAGATTATACCCTAAAAGTCGCTTTTTTACAAGAAAATAGCCGAATATTATACTTGTAGCTGTGGCAGTCATGTAGTATCATATGATGCAAGATAGTATTAAATAAAATTTTTTATAAATAATGGAGTAATATCATATGCATAGATTTTTAAGAGCTGTCGGTTTCAGCAACATCACAACAAAACAGGATATGGATAAACTTCTTGGTATCACTATGGATAAACCGTCCGTCAGCAAACAGATTTTGTCTAAGGATGGCAGAAAGATTACGGAACTGAGCCGTGAATTTGCACATAATACAGGACTTACGGTGCGTGGTGAATACGATAAGCTCGGCTTTTTTCATGTTGACCATTATTTTCCATATTGCTACAGTTCACTTATCACTATGAGAACTGAAGTCACAATAAACCGGCGTGTCGATACAAGTGCTTTTACAGGTATGTGTGATGATATACGCATGGCTGTTTCTGTTATTTTTTATCTGCAAAATTCCGTAGATTATATTAAACTTAATTTTACTGATAATACTCCGCACAGGGCAAATCTTGCACTCTCAGGTCTTTCACTTGCTGGACGCATCTTACTTGGCATAGAGAAAACTGATGACAGCATCGAAAGATTAAGACATGAAACACGCATGAAAAGACAGCTTATCATTCAGGCAAAAAACGGAGACCAGGATGCCATCGACAATCTAACTCTCGATGAGATAGACCTCTCCGGCCAACTCATGAAAAGAATTATGACAGAAGATTTGTACTCTATAGTCGATTCCACATTTATTCCATATGGCTCGGAATCAGACAACTATATGATAATAGGTACCATACTTAACTGGTCACTTACGACCAATCCTTACACAAATGAAGATGTTTTCCAGCTTCTTATAAACTGTAATGATGTTGTTATGAACATCTCCATAAACAGAAAAGACCTTGAAGGAGAACCTATGATAGGCCGTCGCTTCAAGGGCGTTATCTGGATGCAGGGACACGCTGACTTTATTTCAACCAGCCTGGTATAAGATACGGTGTATCTTTTGTCTGTGCCTTATAAGTTGATTCGTCTTTATTGAGATACACTTTATCATTAGTCGAAGCAGATGCACCTGTTTCTGCCATATGACCGGTTGAATTTGAAAAAGTATATTTCACATGACAGTCACAACTTTCCTTTGGCTGTGTTCCTCTTGCAAAATATTCGGTTTTTATATCATTTCCATCAAGTGCTCTGTCACAAAGACCGTAAACCGCAAGCTTGCCGCACTTCTTACATATTTTTCTAGTTATTATGTCTTCCGGTTTCTTAAAGTTTTTATTCTTCAATTTTTTGACTTTATGAACTTTCTCCATAATATCACGCCACATTATCTTGCTTGCACTTCCTGACATCTGCGTAAACATCGAATCATAGCCAAGCCATATTCCTGCCGTATAATACGGTGTATATCCCTCAAACCAGAAGTCCGTATTGTCAGATGTTGTTCCTGTTTTTCCTGCCTGTGGCATCTTGATTTTCTTAAATGCAGCTTTCTTTCCTGTTCCTCTTTTTATCACATCTTTCATTGCATCAGTAAGAAGCCATGCCGTCGTATTCTTCATCACTTTTTTACCGGACTTACTGTTTTGCAGCAGAACATTTCCCTTAGAGTCAACTATTTTTGTATAATATACAGGCTTTATATATGTTCCGCCATTTGCTATCGCAGCATATGCCGCCGTAAGCTCAACATTGGTTACACCATCCGTAAGTCCACCGAGTGCTGTTGGAAGCTGAATATCTGAATATATCTGCCCATCTGAAGTCTCCCGCCGGTCAACCAATGTCGTAAATCCAAGATTTAACAGATAATCAAATCCGGTCTGGGGTGTAACTTTCTGAAAAGTTTTTACCGTAACAATATTTACCGAATCGACAATACCCTGTCGCAGTGATGTAAGTCCTTTGTATCCTGATGAATCCCAGTCTTTTACACGCTTATTTGTTCCGGGATATTTGTATGGTGCATCATCCATAACATTTGCAAGTGTAAAACCACTTGTATCAAGTGCAGGCAGATATGTCGATAAAACTTTAAATGTAGAACCCGGCTGTCTCTTTGAGGAAGCTGCCCTGTTCAATGTTCTGTTTGCTGTCTTTTCACCTCTTCCTCCCACTATAGCCCTAACTTTTCCTGTAGACTGTTCCATCAAAACAAAAGATGCCTGCGGCTGCTTTATCAGATTGATGCTCTCACTCAGTATCTTATCATGCTTATCCAAATTTTTCTTTTTAAACATTTTTATATACTTCTCAGCTTTTTTACGGTTTTTAAAATAAAAACTTATTCTCTTTTTGTGTGCATCATTTATAAATGCTCTTACATCGCCCTCAGTATATAATTCAGTTTCACCATCTGATTTTTTTACCTTAAGCTGATATGAAAGATACGACTTTGTATTTTTCTGATAATATTTATCATTGTTTATAACATCATCACATATCTTTTGAAGTGACTGATCCTGACAAGTATATATTTTCAGCCCCTCCCTGTAGATTGCATTATATGCCTGTGTTTCCGTATATCCAAGTTTCTGTTTAAGATCACTTACAACATTTTCAATAACCGCATCAACATAATATGAGTTTATATCACCATAAGAAGATGTCCTTTTTTCTTTATTTATATCTTGTATCCGGCTGTAAACATCATCCCCCAATGCTTCCTCATACTCATCTTCAGTTATATATTTCTGATCAAGCATATTTTTCAATATAATCTTTCTTTTTGCTTCATTGTTCTGCTGCTCTGTGATAGGATTATATTCTGTCGGATTTTGGGTAATTCCCGCAAGCACTGCTGCCTCAGATACCGTCAGTTTTGAAACTGATTTTCCAAAATATCTTTTGCTTGCCGTCTCAACCCCCATTGTATTTTGTCCAAGATTTATCGTGTTCAGATAATATTCAAGTATTTTTTTCTTATCTATGGTACTTTCAAGCTTAATGGCAAGTGACTGTTCTTGTATCTTTCTTGAAACTTTTCCAAAAAATGACTTTTCATTTCCACCGCCAAACACCTGATTTTTCAAAAGCTGCTGGGTAATGGTACTCGCTCCCTGCGTCATTTTTTCATCAGATAATGCTGAAAACACCGCACGCAAAATTCCCTGAAGATCTACACCACTGTGTTTGTAAAATCTTGCATCCTCGATTGCAACAAATGCATTCTGAACACACTCAGGAATGTCAGTTATCTTTTTATACTCTCTGTTAGCGTTTATGCCCATCAGTTTTTGAACCTTTTTGCCGTTAGCATCATATATAATGGAAGGATATCCATCAGGCATTATATTTTCTTCATTTATATCAGGTGCACTGTCCGTAAGTCCTCTTACTATCCCGACTCCCGAAAATACCGCACACAAAATCAAGGTAAACACAATGATAACAGCAAAAATCTTTACATTAAGCTTTATTTTGTTGAATACTTTTTTATTAGATGAATTAATTTTATCTATTTTGCTGTCTATCTCTTTTTTGCCGTAATTCATAATTTCCTTTCCACTTAACACTATACGGGCTAATCGTTTTTCAAAAGCATTATGCCGTATCTGAAAACCAACTAACCCGTATATTTTCTTGATTTATATATTTTTAAGCTCTATGAATAATATCATGTCTCTTTGGTCCATTTGATACCATCTTAATAGGAACTCCGATTTCTTTTTCAATAAACTCAATGTAATCCCTACATTCTTTTGGAAGTTTATCATATTCTTTAATTCCGCTTATGTCACAATTCCATCCCGGAAGAACTTTGTAAACAGGCTTTGCTTTTGCAAGCTTTGCCGTAACAGGGAAGTCTTTTACGACTTCTCCATCAATCTCATAACCTACACATACCGGAATCTCCTTGAGATAACCGAGACAATCAAGCACTGTAAGTACAACCTCAGTTGCACCCTGAATCTCACATCCGTAACGCGTTGCAACTGCATCAAACCATCCCATACGACGAGGACGACCTGTTGTTGCTCCATACTCTCCGCCGTCACCACCATGTTTACGAAGTTTGTCTGCTTCTTCCTCATCAAGAATCTCACTTACAAATTCACCTGCTCCAACAGCACTTGAATAAGCCTTGACTACAGTAACGATTCTTTTTATCTCATATGGTGGTATGCCTGCACCGATTGCTCCGTATGCGGCAAGTGTTGATGATGATGTAACCATAGGATAAATTCCGTGGTCCGGATCTTTGAGTGAACCAAGCTGTCCCTCTAAAAGAATATTCTTTCCTTCTTTAATAGCCTTCCTAAGATATGCAGATACATCACATACATATGGTGCAACCATATCTCTGTACTTATGAAGTGTATCAAGTATCTCTGCCTGGTCAAGTTCAGGTTTATTGTATAAATGTTTTAATATAACATTTTTCTGGACACAAATTCTTTCAATCTTCTCTTTTAATGCATCATCATCCTGGAAAAGCTCTGAAACCTGGATTCCAATCTTTGCATATTTATCTGAATAAAATGGTGCAATTCCTGACTTTGTAGAACCAAATGACTTCTTGCCAAGTCTTTCTTCTTCATACTCATCAAATGCGACATGATAAGGCATAAGAATCTGAGCCCTGTCAGATACGAGGATTTTTGGCTGTGGTACTCCTCTTTTAACAAGTTCATTTATTTCATTGAATAAATATGGGATATTGAGTGCAACACCATTACCGATAATACTTGTAGTATGATCATAAAATACACCTGATGGAAGTAAATGCAATGCAAATTTACCATAGTTGTTTATAATTGTATGACCTGCATTACTTCCTCCCTGGAAACGAACGATGATGTCCGACTCTTCTCCAAGCATATCAGTAATCTTACCTTTACCTTCATCTCCCCAGTTAGCACCTACGATAGCTGTAACCATAAAAATCCTCCAATCTGTCATAATATGTATGACACCATATATTTTACGATATGTATAGACGAGTCTGCTGACCCCTTTGACAATATACCACTCTTCGTGCTTATGATATGACTGCCGGCAGTAAGACAACATTCTCATGTCTTTATTTATAAGACCACAATGGATTATACCTAATTTGAAGAATTATATCAAGACCTTATCTATAACAATATCATTTGTTTCTTTTGATAAGTCATAAAATTCATCTCCCACCTGGACAACAGGCTTTGAAAATTCATTTTTGTTTATCATTATTACTTTTCCAATCTGATTTGTGGAAAGCCTTACATCAGTATTCATATATGCCTGTACTGCTTTTTCGAGAAACGGAAGCAAAAACGCAACATCATACTTGACGATTCCCTCGCGTTCAAACATCTCTATAACATCAAACGGACATATTGCTGCCCTATATGCTCTGTCTGATGTCATGGCATCATATGTATCCGCTATTGCGACAATTCTCGCAAATGGCTCTATCTGTTCTCTTTTGTATCCCCCCGGATAACCGGTTCCATCACATCTCTCATGATGACGCATCGCAACTTCTGCTATCCTTGGGTCAAGATTGTCAATGCCTTTAAGAATATTATTTCCAAACAGTACATGCGTCTTTACAAGATTATACTCCGGAAGTGTAAGTCTGCCTTTTTTCTGTATTATATTGTCAGGTACCATCATTTTTCCTATATCATGTAGAAGTCCTGCCAATGTAAGTACCTTAAGTTCCTCGTCACTAATGTCCTGATATACAATACGCCCTATCATATTACTGAGCAATGCAACATTGACACTGTGAACATATGTTACATCATCATACCCTCTCATACACTGAAGCATATCAAGAATATGAATACTATTTCTTCCTTTCGATACAACATTTTCAACATCGCTGAGTATCGACTCACCATCTATCTGCTCATTGTGCATTACAACCTTGCTGAATACATTTTTAAGATTGTCAACGCTGTCAACAAATGCACTGTGAAACACTTCAAACTCTTTGCTCTCTTTAACTTGTTTCAGAAAGCTTTCATGTTCCTGTTCTGCTGAGTTTTTAATTTCCTGCCTCTGTTCTTTCAAGACTTCGTCCCCGTCAGGCATGACTTTTTCATTCTCCGCTGCTGCATTGTTTCCGTCATCATCAACTTTAATTCTAATTGCGAAGACACCATATTCTTTTAGTGAATCAATAATATCTTCCGTAAGTACCGTACCTTCAGGAATTACCAGCTTATCATCTGATGTATAAACATCATCTGCCACTATCATATTTTGTGTTGCCCTGGAAGTCAAAATACGCTTAGCTGCCATATAGCCTCCATTCTGCTTGCCAAATTTTCAATTCATACCCTTTTGCAAGCCCTAATTTAATTATTTTTATCAGACATTTATTTCTGCCTTAACTCCTAATATATCTTTATTTGCATCCAAGATAGGATTTACGATATTTTCAAGAAATTCCGTAACCTGTGAAGCTGAACGTCCAACATATTTTGCCGGATCCATCGTTGCATTTAATTCTTCAATTCCTACCGGGAACTTATCATCGTCTGCAATGAGTTCAAGAAGATTGTTATCTTTTCCATATTTCTTTACATTTTCTCCGGCTTTCATTGAAAGTTTACGAATTTCCTCATGAAGTTCCTGTCTGTTTCCGCCAGCCTTTACTGAATCCATCATGATATTTTCAGTTGCCATAAACGGAAGTTCTGACATAAGGCGTTTCTCTATAACTTTGTCATAAACTACAAGTCCATCAACAACATTGAGCACGAGGTCTAAGATTCCGTCTGTTGCAAGGAATCCCTCCGGAACACTGATTCTCTTATTTGCCGAATCATCAAGTGTTCTCTCAAACCACTGACACGCCGATGTGAACATTGTGTTTGTCACATCTGACATGACATATCTTGAAAGCGATGCGATACGCTCACTTCTCATAGGATTTCTCTTGTATGCCATAGCCGATGAACCTATCTGGTTTTTCTCAAATGGCTCCTCTATCTCTTTAAGATGCTGTAAAAGTCTTATATCATTTGAAAATTTATGTGCACTTGCAGCAACACCGGCAAGAACATTCAATACACGTGTATCAAGTTTACGCGAATATGTCTGTCCTGAAACAGGGAAACATTTTTCAAATCCCATCTTCTTTGCAATAATATCATCTAACTTTTTAACCTTTTCCTCATCACCGTCAAAAAGTTCCATGAAACTTGCCTGCGTTCCTGTGGTTCCCTTTGAACCTAAAAGCTTCATAGTAGAAAGAACATATTCAACATCTTCAAGATCCATAACAAATTCCTGAAGCCATAATGTAGCTCTCTTACCTACCGTTGTAGGCTGTGCCGGCTGAAAATGTGTAAATGCAAGTGTCGGCTGGCTTTTATATTTGTCTGCAAATTTTGAAAGTTCGTCAATAACATTGATAAGTTTTTTTCTTACAAGCTTAAGCCCCTCTGTCATAACAATAACATCTGTATTGTCTCCTACATAGCAGGATGTTGCTCCAAGATGGATGATTCCTGCTGCCTTAGGACACTGTACACCGTATGCATATACATGCGACATAACATCATGGCGGACTTCTTTTTCTCTCTGTTTTGCCACATCATAGTTTATGTTATCGGCATTTGCCTTAAGCTCGTCTATCTGCTCTTTAGTTACTGCCGGCTCTCCATGCTCATTTTTAAGTCCGAGTTCATTTTCCGCTTCTGCAAGTGCAATCCAGAGTCTTCTCCAGGTTTTAAACTTCTTATCAGGCGAAAAAATGTATTGCATTTCTTTACTTGCATAACGCTCTGAAAGCGGGCTTGTATATCTATCATAACTCATATCTTCTATTCCTTTCCCTTCCGTGATGATAAAACATCATCAGCTTTGTGCCATAGTTTATAATATCAGGTCTGAATTTTTAACTTTTCGTATCATATCGTATCCTGTGTCTGAGGATTACTTTTCAAAATCTCCTCTTATATCCTCCTTAGGAGGCTCTACAGGATAATTTCCGGAGAAACAGGCATTACAATAACCTTTGTCTCCGTCTATAAGTTCACTTAATCTTTCTATGTCAAGATAACCGAGAGAATCTGCACCTATCATCTCACATATCTGTTCTACTGAATGATTGTATGCTATAAGCTGGTCACTTGACGGTACATCCGTTCCAAAATAACACGGATACAGAAACGGTGGTGAACTGATGCGTACATGCACCTCAGATGCTCCTGCATCTTTTATCATCTTTACTATCCTTGCACTTGTCGTTCCTCTTACAATGGAATCATCTATCATTACAACTCTCTTGCCCCTTACAACTTCCCTTAACGCATTTAATTTTACTCTTACGCTCGACTCTCTCGCCGACTGCTTAGGTTTGATAAATGTTCTTCCCACATAACTGTTCTTGACGAATGCAATGCCATAAGGTATTCCGGACTCCATTGCATATCCCATAGCTGCCGCATTTCCTGATTCAGGTACACCTACTACGATGTCTGCATCTACCGGATGCGTCTGTGCCAGAATCCTTCCGGCTGTTATCCTCGACGAATTTACTGATATGCCGTCTATGTAACTGTCAGGTCTTGCAAAATAAATATACTCAAATATACATTTTGCCGCTTTTGCCTGTGTCAGACTCTTGTCAGATTTTATGCCATCCTGTGTGATGGTTACAATCTCACCCGGTTCTACATCTCTTATAAACTCTGCCCCCACCGTATCGAGTGCACATGACTCTGATGAAAGTACATATGCATTGTCCCTCTTTCCTATACATAGTGGTCTGAATCCAAATGGATCTCTTGCTCCTATAAGTTTTCTCGGACTTGCCACAACAAGTGAGTATGCTCCCTTAAGCTTAACCATCGCATTTTTAACGGCTTCTTCAACTTTTCCGGTCTTTAGTCTTTCCCTTGCAATAAGATAAGCAATAACCTCTGAGTCGATACTTGTCTGAAAAATAGCTCCGTTCATCTCAAGCTCATTTCTAAGTTCTAATGCATTTACAAGGTTTCCGTTGTGTGCCATTGAGAGAGTACCTTTTATATAGTTCAAAACAAGTGGCTGTGTATTCTCAGCAACACTTGCCCCCGCTGTCGAATAACGCACATGACCTACTCCGATATCACCTGCCATCTTTTCAAGATTTTCTGCATTAAAGACTTCATTTACAAGTCCCATACCTTTGCATACATTTGAATTTCTCGGCGGACCATCTGTCCTGCTGACTGCGATACCACAGCTTTCCTGTCCACGATGCTGTAATGCAAACAATCCATAATAGATTGAAGATGCAACATCATTTCCATCAAGGTCATACATACCAAAAACTCCACATTCTTCTCCGAGTTTAGGTTCCTCTATACCTCTCAGAAGACAACCTTTGCAATCACCTTTCTGACAGGATTTTCTTTCCCCGCAATAATTTGTTTCGTTATTCATTGTTTCCTCCGGATTTGTATTTTAACGCAATTACCACAAATATAATTATATCAATTTTTTACAAAATCGCAAGTTAATATTGATTTTTCGTATAAATATAACAAAAAACGGTTACTTTTCACTCTTCATAAATATAAACACAAAAAAATCTATTGCGGTGTTGTTGTTACCGCCTGTGCCGTTGCAGCCTGTACCGGACTATCCACATTCTCAGGGATTATTCCCCTCATGAATTTAACAGTGAGTATTCTCTGAACTGACTCATCGAGTCTGTCCATACCTATCTCACCTGAGTCTACCGCTGAAAGTATATTTTTATATGCTTCTTCAAAATCCATAGGCATAAGGATTATATCGGCACCTGCCTCGAATGCACCTAGTGCAGCTTCTTCTGACGAATATTTGTCTGTTATTGATGCCATATCCATAGCATCTGTTATTATAACGCCCTCAAAACCAAGTTCCTCTCTGAGTATGGTCTTCATGATAAGTTCTGACATACTTGCCGGCTGTGCAGTCTCCGTAACCCTGCTTACCGATATATGCGATACCATTACAAAATCGGCACCTGCCTTTATTCCTTTTTCAAAAGGTACAAAATCGACTTTTCTAAGTGCAGCTATACTGCTGTCAATATTTACATTTTCAATATGAGTATCCCCCTTTGACGAACCTTGTCCCGGAAAATGTTTGAGTGTTGCCGAAACATTTGTTGACTGGATACCTTTTACAAATGCCTCCACAAGCTCTGCCACCTTGTCCGGGTCCTTTCCAAATGACCTTGAACCTATCTCGAGATTCAGGTTACTCGTCTTTACATCTGCAACCGGTGCAAAATCAACATTAAAGCCCAGCTTTTTTATATCATTTCCTATGGTTTTTCCCATATTGTTTACATAATCAGCATCTTTCTTTTTGCCAACATCCTCCATTGAAGGATACTTTGTTGTTTTCATATCAGGATTGCCTGCGATTCTTGCAACCTCTCCGCCCTCTTCATCAACCGTTACAAATGCCGGAATGTCAGCAGCTTTCTGAATTTCTTTTATGAGTTTTTTCGTCTGCTTTCTTTTTCCGATATTTCTCGAAAACATTATAACTCCGCCTATGCTGTTTTTCTTAATAGCTTCTTTCATCTTCTTTGAGCATTTTTTCCACTCATAATAACTTCCTTTAGATGAATCGAGCTGTTCAAGATTTACCACAAATAACTGTCCGACTTTTTGTTCAACACTCATATTCTTAAGATACTGTGCTGCCTTTGCAAATGCATCTTCCTTTGACAAAGTTTTTACCTCTGCCTGTTTTACGGTAGACGCAGGTGCCTTTGTATTTTCAGCTTTTTTATCACCGCCGGATAACGAACATCCTGTAAGCGAAATGACAAGCAATAAACTCACCGCTGCCTTTATAATTCCATATGTGCTGTTTATTTTCTTTCTAAACATAATTACCTCTTTCCTGTTTTTAATTACAACGCTCTTGAAAACTCAAAATCTTATTTATGCTCCGGCAAAAAGTTCGCAAAAGCTTTGCTTTTACGAACTCGCGGGTGCATTCACATAGAAATTAGCAGATACTGTGTGTAAACACCCATATCTGTTAATTTCTATGTTCATTTTTGCCTTCGCGGATATTATATCATATAGCCCTATGATTTTTAATTAATTTTTTCTAAATAAAATCAATTCATCCTCCATTTTTCGCCACTCCAAAAGTCATTTTAACCTTTTTTCAAATTTCTTTCAATTTTTTGTAAATAAGACAACCCACACCGCATATTATGAGATTGTAGATAATTATTAAGTCGATGAAATCGACAAATGGAGGATTTATGAGTGATTTAGCAGCAACAACATGTGGCGGATGCAGCAACGGAGATAGCGGATGCAGTTGGATTATCATTCTTCTTTTACTCTGCTCATGCTGTGGCAACGGAAACGGCTTTGGTTTCGGTAACGGCTGCGGATGCGGTTCTGACAACGGATGCAATTCAATCATCTGGATTTTACTTATTCTTTGCTGCTGTGGCGGCGGTGGCTTCTAAATATCCGCAAAAACAGCAAAACGTTTACATTACTTAACGACAATATTTAACAATATTTGGGGAGCCTTAAAAAGGCTCCCCGTTTTTTAGTAAAACAACTATCCAAAACAAAATAAAATTTCGTTTGAAATACTGTTTTTGATTTAAACTAAGTTCTACAACTCATATGCAGTTTTTATCACAAACTCAGCTTTATCTGCATCTTCCCTTGTTTTTCTTACACTCTACACATTTCCTGTCTATCTCATAGACCGTATCTTTCTCTATAACAAGCTCCGTATCGTCATCTATTATGATTCTTTTTATCACATTATCACTTTCTTTTTCAACCGGAGTTTTCTCTTTTTTTTCAACAGCTTTAAGTTCTGCTGACTCATTTCCATAATAATAGCATCTTCCCATATTTTTTCTCCGTATATCAGGATATACACTATTATTTTATGTAGCTTTTATATCGAAGTGAAAACCTTAACCGTTGTAATTTTTTATTATTTAAACAAACATTCGCAATCTGCTTCGCTACTTGCTCATGAACTCAGTCGCTTTGTGACCTGTCAGTGAAAGTTTTTATACTATACGCACTAAAAAACCGGAATACTTATATGCGTTCAAAATACTTTTTAATATTATACATCTTTGATGTCATCGACTCTAAGAGCATATCAAACGCACATATCGCCGCCATAGACTCGACAACTACAACCGCTCTCGGCACGATTATCGGGTCATGTCTTCCCTTTATCTGAACTTCAATATCCTCACCGTCACGGTTTACGGTCTCCTGACTCCTTGCAATAGATGGTGTCGGCTTAACTGCCGCTCTTAAAACTATATCACTTCCATCACTTATGCCGCCCAGTATCCCTCCGGCATTGTTTGTCTTTTTAGAGACATTTTCTCCGTCCATCTTAAATGCATCGTTGTTGTCTGAGCCATACATTGAAGCCGCTTCAAAACCTGCACCTATCTCCACACCTTTAACTGCACCTATCGACATAACAGCCTTTGCAAGATTTGCGTCGAGCTTCTCAAAAACCGGCTCTCCTACACCTGTAGGTATTCCTGAGATGACACATTCAATAATTCCGCCCACTGAGTCCTGTTCATTCATCTTCTCCTCAAGAAGCTTTTCGGCTTTATGTGATGCCGCAATGTCAGGCATATAAAGAGGACTTTCCATAATCTTATCAAATGAAACATCTGTCGTATCTGCTTCAATGCCGCCTATTGCCTTACTGTATGCCATAACATTAACACCAAGCTGTTTCAATGCCTCGCACGCAATGGCACCTGCCGCAACCCTGCCTATAGTCTCACGGCCTGAAGAACGACCGCCGCCCCTGTAATCTCTGAAACCGAATTTTTCATCAAAAGTATAATCAGCGTGTCCAGGTCTGTAATACTTAGCAATCTCCGAATAATCCTTTGAACGCTGTGTCTTATTGTAAACAACCATAGAGATAGGTGTCCCCGTCGTCTTACCCTCAAAAACACCTGACTGTATCTCGACAAGATCGTCCTCCTTTCTCGGAGTCGAATAACGCGTCTGCCCCGGCTTCCTTCTGTTGAGATACTTCTGGATAACCTCCTCGCTAATCTCAAGCCCTGCCGGACAACCATCAACAACAACGCCAATGCCCTTACCATGGGACTCCCCCCATGTAGTCACACGAAACAAATTTCCAAACGATGAACCTGCTGCCATATCAATTTCTCCTCTCTTCCTTCAAATTTTCCAAAACATAAACATATGTTTTTTAATATCATCAAATCTTTTCAGAATTAATTGCTTATTTTTTATCAAAACATAATTTTACTTATCTGATTTCCGAAAAAGTAACACTAGATTGTGCGGATATAACAAATAATATAAGCAGGCATTGTGTCACCGTCAGCACTTAATCAGTGTCTTTTACTGATTTATGTACTGCTACGGTGACAGTATAGCGAGAGCGTGCCTGCGGTATTATTGTTATATCAGCACAATCCTCACAGCCTACATTTTAAAATCAATCAGTAAACTTTAAGCTCCTTCCAAAGCCTGTTATAATACTCCTCCGCATCCTTTCCAAGATACTTAAAGACCTTGCACCTGTCTATAACATCATCTGACGGAAAAATCGCATTTCTCTCTGCCTTTTCCTCGTCATCTATCTGGTCTAATACCGCTTCATTAGGTGTTGAATAATATACATATTCAAAATTTGTCATTGCCACATCTTCCCTGCACAAAAAGTCAAGGAATTTGACGGCTCCATCATAATTTTTACCTTTCTTTGGTATAACCCAGCTATCCATCCATATGTCAGAACCCTCTTTAGGAACAACATATTCAAGTTTATCATTGTAGTCCTGTGCGATACTAGCCTCACCTGAATATATAAGTCCCATAGCAGCCTGGTTGTTCGCCATATCATCCCTAATCTCATCCACAAGGTAGGATTGTACTATCTCCTTTTGCTGCTTAAGGTCATTAAGTGCAGTCCTCAGCTCATTTTTATCTGTCGTATTTATAGAATAACCATGTCTTACAAGTGCCGGTATGAAGCTATCCCTGACACTGTTCTGCATGATTATGTTGTTTTTATACTTTTTATCCCATAGGACATCCCAGCTGTCAGGTACTTTATCCACCATTTCAGTATTATACAGTATGCCGACTGTTCCCCAGTAATAAGGAACTGTATAACTAAGTGTCTTGTCAAAACTTTTCGACATATCCCAGTATTTTTTACCGATATTTTTGATATATTTCATCTTATCGTAGTCAATTTTTCTTACATCTTTTTCCTTTATCATCTTGTCGAGCATATAATCAGAACAACAGATAAGGTCATAATCCACCGCACCATTTTTAAACTTTGTGTACATCGCTTCAGGTGTCAGAAACTCCTCATATACCACCTTTATCCCTGTTTCTTTCTCAAACTTATCAAGAAGTGTGGAATCAATATAATCGCCATAATTAAAAACTACTATCTTATTTTTTGAAGAAACATCATTATTTTTACACGCAGTAAGAAAAAAAGTTGATGAGACCGTTATGCTCATAAACAAAACTGCCGCCGTAAGTCTCTTTATGCTTTTTCTCATCATGCCGCTGCCCCCTTCTTTTTCAAAGACATAACGCTTTTTCTGTTTATCACAAACAGCACAATAAGCACTATTATGAATATTATCGTTGACAGAGCATATATCTCCGTCTGAATACCCTTTCTGTACTCCGCATTTATCATTGTAGACATTGTGTGTATTCCCGGTGCTTTAGTGAAATATGTCACTGAGAAATCATCAAGAGACATTGTAAATGCGAGTAAAAATCCTGACATTATGCCCGGCATTATATCAGGGATAACGACTTTCCACATTGCATACAGCCTTGACGCACCGAGGTCTAGTGCAGCCTCGTATGTGCTTATGTTAAGCTGCAAAACTTTCGGCCAGACCGACAAGACCACATACGGTATTATCAGTGTGATATGTGCTACCATCATAGTCGAAAAACTAAGCTCTGTAAACCTCGTAAACAGAAGCATAAGTGCTATACCTGTTACAACATCAGCATTTAACATCGGTATATTTGTAACTCCCATTATCGCAGAGCGTACTTTTTTGCTCATGCCTATCATTCCAATACAGACGAGCGTTCCTAAAATCGTTGCTATAAAACCTGCCGCTGCCGCAAGGATAACGGTCGTATAAAGTGCATTCATTATCGTACCGTCATGGAACAGCTTTTTGTATGCAGCAAGAGAAAATCCTCCCCATACGGCTTTATTCTTTTCTGAGGCGTTGACGGAAGAAATTATCAAAACACCTATTGGAAGATAGAGCATTATGAGGATAACGGCAAGATATATTTTCTGAAAAATGTTCTTTTTCTTTACCATATACTCTCTGACTCCTTTCCATTATCAAATATTCTGTATATAACGATACTTATAAGAATAAGCACCATAAGTGACATAGACAGTCCCGAACCCGCATGAACATCAGCATATCCTGAATTAAAAGCCTGCTCAATGGCATTACCGATAAGATATATCTTACCGCCGCCGAGCATATCCGCTATGACGAACTCGCTCATTGACGGAACAAGCACCATCGTTATGCCGCTTACTATCCCCGGAACACTCAACGGGAGAATTATCTTTCTAAGCACGACCGAATTGGTGGCTCCGAGGTCTTTCGCCGCATTTATAACATCCTTGTCTATCTTTACGACAGCATTGTATATCGGCAGAACCATAAACGGAAAATAATCGTATGCCGTTCCAAAGATAATGGCGGCTTTCGTGTTCATTAGATACACTTTTGAAAGACCAAGCATTGTAAGAAATTGGTTTAAAAATCCATTATTTAGTAAAATAAGTCTCCACGCAAGTGTCCTCAACATGAAATTCATCCACATAGGCAGGATAAATATCATAACGATAAAGCTGTTTTTGTCCGTCGAATATTTACTCAATATTACTGCAAGCGGAAATGCAAGCAAAAGGCAGACAACCGTCACGATAAGAGACATTTCAAAACTTAACAGAAGCGGTTTTGCATTAACCGGGTCTGCGATGGCTGCAACATATTTAAAAGTAAATCTTCCGTCTGAATTTGTAAATCCGTTGTAGATGATAAGTCCGAGAGGAATCACCGTAAACAGCAGCATCCAGATAACATACGGTCCTGCCAGAAGTTTGGAACCGAGATTTTTTAACTTACCCATAAAATCACTCCTCTCCTACTCCTCAACAAGTACCTTTTCGTCTTCTGACTCAGGCTTGTTCATAATCTGGATATTGAAAGGATCTACCCAGAGTCCGACTTCTTTTCCCGGCTCCGCCATGACTGTACTGTGCACAAGAAATGTATATCCACAGGCATCTATCTCCATCTCATAGTGAACGCCCTTAAATATTGCTGAAATAACCCTGCCGTTTATTATCCCTTTGTCCTTTTCAGTGATAACAAGATCCTCAGGTCTTATGACAACATCAACCGGCTTGTTTGTACCGAAGCCCTCATCGACACACTCAAACTTAGTACCGAGAATATTTACGACCCTGTCCTGCACCATCGTCGAAGCTATAATATTACTCTCACCGATAAAATCGGCAACAAATGCATTCTGCGGCTCGTTGTAAATATCCTCTGGAGTGCCTATCTGCTGGATATAGCCCTGATTCATTACAACTATAGTATCAGACATTGTAAGAGCTTCCTCCTGGTCATGCGTTACATAAATAAAAGTAATGCCAAGCTCATTTTTAAGCCTGATAAGCTCGTATTGCATATCCTGACGCATCTTAAGGTCGAGTGCCCCAAGCGGCTCATCAAGAAGAAGCACCCTAGGTTCATTTACGATGGCTCTCGCTATCGCAATCCTCTGCTGCTGGCCTCCTGAAAGAGAGTCCGGCATACGCTTCTCAAACCCATCAAGATTTACAAGTTTCAACGCATATTTTATCTTGTCCTTTATATAAGACTTTGATTTATTTTTAATCTTAAGTCCAAAAGCGATATTTTCTTCTATATTCATATGCGTAAATAACGCATATTTCTGGAAAACCGTATTTAAGTTACGCTCATTAGGCGGCATATTTGTAATATCTTTTCCGTCGAATATGACCTTGCCCCTGTCAGGAGTCTCAAAACCACCTATTATCCTAAGTGTCGTTGTCTTGCCACATCCACTCGGTCCAAGCAGTGTCAAAAATCTGTTTTCATTCATAAAAAGGTTCATATCATCAAGAATGACCTTATCCCCATAAGATTTTGTAATTCCTACCAAATCGATAAGTTTCTTCGCCATTTATTTCACTCCAGTCTTTCTTCTAATGTCTTGTGCAGATAATGTAAAAATATTGCTGATACAATATTTTGCCGCAAAACAATGGCGGCATCACTTTGCAGCAAGCTGCTCAAAATAATGATTACTTTCAAAATGTTATCAATATATCTGCATAAAATCAATTATATATCATAAAATCAATTTAGAAAATACTTTAAAGGAGAATTATATTGGAATTTTCAAACGAACATCAACGCCGTCTTGCGATGCTCAAAGCGGCACTGCCATATGTTCCTCCACATAACAAAAAAGCCATGGAAATAATACTCCAGGCTGATAATCTCATTTCGCTGGCAACAGAAGTCTCACAAAATGACGACGAGATGACACTGCGTGCAGCCCAGGCAGAAGCCGCTGCCACTCCGGCAGTTTATGAAAAACTGCTTCTAAACATAAAAGACTATTGCACACCTGCCGAGTCAGAGGTAGTCCGTATGCTGTTAAATTTCCTGCACGCCGGCGAACTGTTTAAAAATTACAGAGATTTTGCAAAAACACATTCTGCCGTCAAAAGTGAGGAATACAGCGAAAACAGTACACAAAATTTTATGATGGAGTTTCTAATGTCACAGCTTTCACCACAGCAGCGTACAACATTTGAACAGGTATCCAAAGTCATGAACAATAAAAAAGGAGAAGACAAAGTATATGAATAACTGGAAAAATAACAAATCTTTTATGCAGATGGAGCCAAGCAAACAGCATATGGTGGAGCTTCTCGTAAACTCGCTCCACGGCAAAGACCTAAACGAGGCACTGCCAATCCTCGCAAACTGGAAAGACAAACTAAGAACAGAACATATAAGTTTCACTGCTGAGGAAGATAAACTTCTCACTGACATCTTCATTGAAATGCTCCCTCCAAAACAGAAAAGCCAGTATGAATTTCTACGGTCTTTTTTGTAAAAATAATATATACCATATCAGCTCAGTTTTATTATGCTAATAATACACTAAGCCATTTTCTGTTGACCCTTGCATCAATTTATAAAAATCTCAATATATTTTTTAAAGCTGAGACTACTTACGGCACAGACATAACCTTTTGCGGCTGCTCTTGCAGCCTCTAAAGGATGTGCCAGTAAATCCCTGACAAGCATAGCCGCCCCTGTCATATCCTCAAGCGAATACATAAAAATGTTTTCACCGTCAACAAATTTCTTTTCAAGATAAGTACTCTCATCTGTCACGCAGACACAACCGTTACACATAGCAAGTGCTATGCGGTCATGCTGCCCAGCCTTAAACCACGGCAGAACATTCAATGCAATCTTAGTATCAGCGTATAATTCAGGAAGTTGTCTATAATCAACCTCACCACATATATTTATCTTTCCCTTAAATATACCCTCGCTTTTTTCCACATTTCCACACTTTTCTACAAACTTTTCCCATCCATGTCCGAATATATCAACATCAATGCCGTTTCTTAACATCTCCATTAACAATTCTTCCCTGATAACCGCTCTTATAAACATATCCGCCAAAAAATTAAGTTCAAGACCATCTGCAAAAGCTGCAGCTGTTTCTTTTAATGCCGTTTCATCCTGAAAATCTTCATCTGTTTCGCCTGCTGCTGTCCCATCTTTGAAATCTTCATCTGTTTCTTTTGTTGCTTCCCTGCCTTCAAAAGATATACCTTTTTCCTCCGTTATATCTCCCAATGCAAAAGTGTAAGCCTTTTCTATTGTTTCACACGGGTTTTCCAACAGATAACCAGCCATCTTGTTAAATATCTGCATACTATTTATAAATTCCTGTGCCGGTTCTTTGTGCATAGTTTGAAAATTTTTAATTTCCACACTATCTCCGCCACCTCGCATGGCAAGTGCGACAATATCCTCCGATGATGTATAAGTTCCGGTAAAAAGAACATCCCTGCTCCTCTCATTGTATGGGACAAGACTTTTCGCCGTATCAGCCGGCAAAGGCATCACGATAACCTCCTTAATATGACTGTAATACTTTCTGATATACTCTGCATGAATCTCATCAAGACAAACTACTCTCATATTCTTAAGAGGCTGCCTCAAGACACTGTTGTGGTAAAGAGGATGGTCAAGAATAATATGCCACAACTTTACATAGTCGCCACCGCTGCTGTCATTTTTAATGTCAAATATGTAATTTTCTCTGTCATACTTCACGCTGCCGCCCGCACATTCTGTCCCAGCAACATCATCCTCTGCATTATAATTATCATAATAATTTTCAGAAAATATATATGAAAAAACATCCGTGTTAAAATCTATTATATCTGTAACTTCTTTTAATCTTTCATACTTTTGCACAAATCTTTCGGCATCTTCCTTAGAATTTATATCTACTATCTCCGAACTTATTCCGGTCTTTTTAAACTCCTCGTTGATACGCTCCGCAAAGTATGATGTCGAACCGTAACAGACATTTCCTTTTTTTAGTATTATAATGTGTTTTTTCATATTACCTCATCCCCACATTTTTAATAATAAACTCCAATTTAAAATGTTTATGGCAAAAAAATCTTTTGTATAGCTTTTTACCGTTTATTCACCGCCTTACAATAGCCGTCACAAGTTTCTCAACCTCTCTTGATGGTTCTTTAAGGTCAGGAATACATATAACCGGGATTCCTGCAGCTCTTGCCGCCCTTATTCCATTTTCACTGTCCTCAAGCACAAGTGCTTTCATCGGAGATACATTAAGTCTCTCGCAAGCATAGATAAAAATATCCGGCTCCGGTTTTGATACCTTAACTTTATCCCCACCAATCACAACATCAAAAAAGCCGTCAAGTTCTGCCTGTTTCAAATATTTCTCAACAAGTTCAGTCTTTGTCGATGAAGCAACCCCACATTTAATATTCCCTGCTTTTAACTCCTGTAAAAGCTCTCTTATCTGAGGTTTAACCGAAAGACCAATAGTTTCTGAAATCATTGCCATTCTCTCCTGTGCCTTTCTGCTGCACTCCTCAAAAGGATAATCATAACCAAATTTTGACTGCATAAAATCAACAAGCTTTTTTCCACCAAGACCAAGTGTCTCTGTGTAAATTTCCCTCGTCAGTACATAGCCATGTTCTTTCATCGCAACCGCAAGCTGTTCCATAAAAACACGCTCAGTATCAAAAATAAGACCATCCATATCAAAAATAACCGCCTGCTTTGACTTCACACTACGAACAGCCTCCAAAATATCGTTATATTCTCTAACCACTCTTATACTTCCCTTCCTATTCCCAGTTTAATAAACATTTGCGAAACTCCTATAATACATAATTAAATTGTGCAGCTAACACAGCCTATATCCGTTTTCGCAATTCACTATTAAAATTTAATAACTGCTGTTTTCCCTGTATTCTTTTGGTGTACATCCTATCGTATTCAAGAATACCCTGTTAAAATAACTTATATTATTAAATCCTGACAGATTTGCTATCTCACCTATCTTTTTCTCCGTATCCTGCAACAATTTGCAGCTTTGCAATATCCTGTATCTCATAAGATACTGTATCGGAGACAGTTTCATCGTCTGCTTAAAAACCCTGCTGAACTGCCCCTCACTCATAGGAAGTATCGCCGCTAGCTCTCCTAGTGTTATCTCATACGCATAATTTTCTTTAATATAGGAAATAACAGGTTCAAGTCTCTCAGAATAACGGCTCTCTATATCGTTGTCTTTCTGTGCACGAACACAATTTTTATCAAGAATATCCCATATAGCCAAAATACGGCTTCTTATCATAAGCTCAAACGGTTCTAGCTCATGCTCCGGACACTCTCCTATTTCATGCAGATAATTCCTTATATCTTTCTGCCAGCATTTATCTTCATCCTCACTTACGGGCATAAATTCCGGAAATACATACTTATCATTTAATATTGGTCTTATAAATTTCTTAGAAAAAATGCTATGTATATCCTCATTAAGCACATGATATGAAAAATCAATGGCATAAAATGAACATACTCCGCCACAAATATTTTTTGCCATATGAAGATAATTTGAATTTATAAATACAATATCTCCAGGATTCATAACATATTTCCTGTCCTCAATCGTAAACAGCACTTTCCCCTCAGTCAGAACAAGAAACTCAAATTCCTGATGCCAGTGAACATAAAACATTACATCCGTATCCGCCGGATATTCAAGTTTGTGAAGTCCAACCGGAAACTGAGCCGTACCATGTTTTTCTTTTTCTTCGTATTCCTTTTTTCTGCTCATCCTTCCTCCTCATCTCCAAATGTTTTTATAAAATTCATTATTAAATATGTAATCATACCATGACAGGCATTATCAGACTTCCACAATAAAGCATCTTTATTTCATTTACCGCATATATCTTTTTATCCACTTTTTCACTTTGCACATATGTCTTTCTCATTCGTGTTTGTTGTGCTTTACCGCATATATGCCGGCTTTATCCACTTTCCTCTAGCTTTTCTGTTCTTAAAAGCATCTTTCTTATTATTGTACCCTGTCACACATACATACTGGTATCTGCTCGCCTTTTTAAGTGAACGATAAACCTTTTTAAGACTTATCCATCTGCGGTTGTGCTTCGGATCACCTGAATCAGCTAGAAATACCCTGTCACGCTTCTTATCATATGCAAAAATAGTAACATAATGTCCGGGCGTGCCTTTCCAAAAACAAGTCGAATCATAACTGCTGACAAGCACAACAGCACATTTTGACTTCGCAATATCCCGCCTAAACGAAGAATATCTCTTCGGCTTTCTCTTAGGTCCGCAATAAATACCTGCCTTTCGCATACCAACCACCATATATTTCCAGTCGATTGCACCTCCCCCCCAGTAGCCTGTTTTCTTCTTTGCGAAATTTCGCATATCTACCGGTGATGCCTTATATGTTTCCGAAGTGATAGATGAATAAACATTTGCCATGCAGCAAAGACCACATCCATACGCACCAAACTTTCTTCCGCCAATATACGCATCTCCCCAGTAACCCGACCACGCAAGCTTCTTTTTCCATGCCTTTGGTCCCTGAAAATATGAATAAAGATATCTTGTGTCAACAGTGTTTTTCTTTGCCGGAACTTTTGTCTGCACCGGAGCAGGTGCAGCAGTCTGAACAACCTCCTCCGTAGGCTGCGGGGTCATGGTATCAGCCGGTGCTTCCGTAACACTTGCTTCTTCGCTTTCTGAAAAATGTCTCACAAAATCATGTGCCAGACCGGTTTTAAAAGTTGCAAATGCCACAATTACAATAATACACACCGTTGTGATAATATGCAATCTATATGCCTTTAACGGATTTTTTCTCTTCCACATTCTGAAAGTTTTTTTAATTTTTCTCATCAGCCTTACAATATAAGGCTTTTTTCTTTTCTTATTTGCCATGTTTTTTCCTTTTCTGTTCTTTGTTTTTGTATTTTCCTCTTATACAGTTCTACTTCCCTTTCATTATATCCATATAATTCGATGTTAGAGTCAAAAGGTATTTTGACCCTAACTGATGCTCCGGATTGCTTCATTGCTATCTACTTTTGACCCTAACATCATAGTATAAAACATAATCTCAATTCTTTCCATTAAAATTTAATAAAAAACAAAAAAAAAGAGCAAAACCAGCGTTTTGCTCCTGGTGTCACACTACTTTTCGAGCATTTTATTACGCTCTAAAAAAAGTGCAAAACCAGCGTTTTGCCTTGACACCCCCACTACATTACGAGCATTTTACTATACATAAAAAAAATGATGAAATCATTCAAAAATAATTTCATCATTTCTCTACCCTTTTTTCTACCCTTTAAATTTTCCCGACTCCCTATTTTCAATCATACCTTTTATGTGATGTCCTACACTTATATGTATGAGAGACTTACCAGCTACATTACCCGATGCAGCAGACATTTATACAACCGTGATAAAACACCATAACCCTTTCCAATACCCTTTTTATCCTTGAAAGATTTAGCTGCCGTTCACACTATAAGTATCATCAACGGCTTCTACCCATTAATCTTTCAATCTTGTCTCTCTTAATCATGATTAACTTAGTTGCTGCTCACACTTTCACTGTCACCGGCAACTAGACTTTCTCAATGACTTTTTACATTTTTTATTTTACTCATTTTCGCCTAAAACTCAACACTTTTCGCATAATTTGGTCTGAAATACATATATTCTGGTCTGAATTGCAATTTTGTAAAATGAATGAATCTGTGATATAATAATGTTTAGATATACTTGTATTAAATAAAGTAAAATTTTGACTACGATATTGATTTGAGAAATACAGCAATTAGTTTCAGAGCAAAAAACAAATTGCTTTTACGGTATCTATCCCCCAAAAAAGTTGCTCAGGAATGAGGATGATTATGTTTACGGTACTTATTTTAGAAGATGACTATGAACAGCAGAAAGCTGTCAGCAAAATAATAAATGAACACTACAAAGACTGGCAGATTTTTATAGCCGGTACATATAAAGAAGCCTGCAACCTTACATCAACAAAATGTTTTGATCTTTTTTTACTTGATATTGAGTTAAAGCATGAAAACGAAAATGATCTGGACTGTGACGGACTTGATTTTGGAAAATATATACGAAGCATCGAGCATTACCTTTACACACCGATAGTTTATATGACAGCACTCCCTGATAGGATATTCTTTGCCCTTCAGGAGATACATTGCAGCTCATATCTGGTAAAACCATTCACCTCATATAAACTCATAGAAACGCTTGACTATATAATAGGTCAACATAGAGAAAACAAAAAAGAAAAGATAACTTTAAAAGACAGTAATGGTGTATATCTCCATTTACTGCTTGATGACATAGACTACATTGAATCAACCAGCAAAGAAACTGTCGTTTACACACATGACGCAAATATTAAACTCACAAATATGACAATAAATGAACTGCTTGATATATTTCCCGACAATTTCATACAGTGCCACAGAAAATATATCGTAAACCTGCATCATTTTTATTCATATGATAAATCAACATTCATAATACAGGTTGGAAAACACTCCATTCCACTTGGAAGAAAACACAAAAAGGACATAGAAAAACGACTTCATTTGATTTAAAATTTTTTATTCAAATCCCCCGATGGAATCCATCGGGGGATAGGTCTGTTTTCTCATATGATACTCTGTTGTATATGCAACTTTAGAGACACGCTGCTGATATTTTCTTTATAATCTCTTTTACATAATCCTCTGATTTTGACACTTTCTTTGCTATGTCAGATACTGACATATTGCAATCCGTGTATAAAGTTTCTATCCTGCCTTCTTCTCTGCCTTTCTCAATTCCTTTCTCAATTCCTTTCGCCATCCCTTTTTCCATCCCTTTTTCCATCCCTTTTTCCATCCCTTTTTCCATCCCTTCTACCATTCCTTTTTCCATTCCTTTTTTCCAGCCTCTGTTCATCGCCTGCTCTTCATTAGCTTTTATCTCTTCCTTAAAAAACTCTCTTAATACATCATTCATAATACCTGTCCCTCCATTCTTTATACTGTCAAATAATTCTTGGTTTGACGATACCATTATCCCTAACAATGAATTTATACAATCTTTTTCAAACGGCTCATGCATTTCAAATGCTTTATCTAAAAAATCATCTACAGTACTTCTCTTCAGTCCTCGTTTCAGTGTCTTTAGGAATATATGTTCTTTTTCTCCGACTTCTGCCGTGACTACTACCTGTGTTTTTATAAATCCGTCTTTTTCTATGTAGTATATGCCACTCGTTTTTTCATATACTTTGTAGCTGTTTTCTTTAAACCATCTCAAAAGCTTTTCAGGTTTTCTTTCTCTTACAAGCGTAATCGTGATGCTGTTTATGTCTATATCACCTACATATTTTTCACTGCTTTTGTACAAATATGCGTATGCCATTACTTTGAAATATGTGTCTTCATTTAATGTATCATTTTCAGACTTATACTCCATTATGTTATGTTTCTGAAATATCTGACCTATATCGTTCGCTATTTCAAAGTCGCCTGTTTTTTCCACTACAAGCAAATCTATAAGCAGCGGCTTTCTACTTAGCGGATATTCCCTGTGAAATTCCAGTCTGTCTGCGTACTCTCTAAGCTCCAGTTCCATCGCTGCACAAAATCCCAAATGCCACTGTATATCATTTTCTTTCCCCATAATGTCTCCTTTCCTATATTATACATACCATATAATAAAAATGCAATGTTTTCTCCTACTTTTGCAAACATTTGTTTGTTTTTTGTATTTCTATCATAACGCACGAACGAATGTTTGTCAACATGCTTTTCTGCATGAAGTATTTACAAAAAGCTGCTGGAAACATGATAAAACTGTGATATTTTGTGGCAGAAAAAAAGACCGCATAAAAGCAATATATCGTGAAAAAGATGGCATAGTTTTATTATATAAACGACTTACATGTTCAGGAGTTGACTGTTCAGGTCAAATATGTTAATGTGATGCCATTGTACCGTCAGGAAAAAGACTGGCTGCAGTATGGTTTTGAACTTAGCCGTGCAACAATGGCGAACTGGGTTATAGAATGTACCGATAAGTATCTGCGGGTATTGTACGAATTTTACCACAGACTGCTGTTAAGCATAGAGTTTGCTATGGCAGATGAAAGCCCTATACAGGTCTTGAAAGAAGAAGGACATGAAGCAACGGCAAAATCATATGTTATAGGTAGAAAGGGATGGCTTTTCAGTGACAGTCCTGAAGGTGCAGAGGCAAGTGCCATATCATATAGCATAGCCGAAACAGCATTAGCGAATGGATTAAATGTATATAAATATATAACATATGTATTAGGGAAACGACCTACTGAAGAAATGGCAGACAGTGAATTATAAAAGCTGTTACCATGGAATGATAAAGTTTTTGAAATATGTAAAATCGAAAGATAGATAAAGAAAAAAATAACTTAGCATAAAGAGTAAAATAATATTTATGCTAAGTTATTTTAGAATGTACGCCTGAGTTTTTTGCACTTACTCTGTATGAGCATTTTCCAAATAATAATGCATATTAATCTCTTTTCACACCCTCTCACTCCTTTATCTCCTCCTATGTTCCCCAAGTCTAAACATCTGCTCAAGTCTCAGCGGATATGTATGATACTTACTAACCTTCTCATACCCATTATGAGCAATTTCCCTACATACATCCATATGAGATAAATAATATCTTATCTTTTCTTCCAATTCTTCAATGCTGGAATAGATATCCAGTTCTTCCCCTTGCAAAAACTCATTCAATAAATCAGACTGATAATTGCATAGCACAAATCCCTCACATGCAAGCAAGTCAAATATTCTTAACGGTATTCCACTTCGTATAGGTTTTGATGTCGGGTTTAAGTTTATCGTACTCTTATTAAAGACTATCGGCATCTGAGTGTGTGTCATTATAGTTCCGTGATTTTTAAGCTTAGGTATTTCCTTTGTATCACTCGCTGTATAAATGTCAACTTCAAATTTTTCAGATAAATATTTAAATGTATCCACACGCTCCATAGCTGTAATCTTATTGCCAATGTAAAACTGTGCGAGTGTTCTTTTCTTTGTAAGTAAATCCTCTTCTCCCGCCAGATAATATCCATCATAATTTTTTACAAATTCATCTACCAGTTCATCACTCAAAAGTTCTTCTACAAAGTAATATCCATAAATCTTCTCCTGTGCTTTCATAATCCCATGAAGGTAACCTGATATTTTCGGTGATAAGTTTTTGACCTTGTCATACGGACATTTCTCAGTATATAACGAGCCTACAAAACTGATATTGTGTGTGTACTTTTCTATATCAGCTAATGATGCATGTCTTATTGCTTTCTGATAAAAATCACAATCAGATGCCAAAGGAAGATAAAAAATATTGTATGGATTGTAAACTGATATTTCTCTGTATAACTCAGAGTCAAATATAAATACCCTGTTGCACCTGTTTTTAATGGTCTTTGAATATAATTCAAGAACCGGAGCATCTACTATCCAACTGTAATACAATAATTTATATACTCTGGCAATTTCAGAAAGTGCCGGATAATAATTTATACTGAATATAATATCCGCATTTGACTTTTCCATTCCCATAACAACAGCATCTAAAATTTCCTGACCTGATGGCGACTTATTTTCTACTTCCAGTATAACTTCATATACAGTATGTCCAAGTTCTTTCAATCCACGGATAACTGCATCCTCACATATACTGTTGTAACGATATATTAATATGTTCATATGTACTTTCCCTCATAGTTGTTCGGGCATTAAAATATTCAAAAGTTATTCCAGATAAAAAATGCAGATACAGGAATCTTATCGGCAATTGTTTTAAGTTGCAAAGTGGTGACTCCTTAATACAAACACTCCCTTATTTCTCTTACCATCTTCTCCAACATTTCATCTATCATTCCCGGATAAACTCCAATCCAAAATGAATTATTCATTAAAACTTCCCACACCAATATAAGATGTGCTTAACCTTGAAAATTTAATATTTCAGCTAATAAAAAGCATAAACCTGTTCTGTTTGGTATAATAGAATTGACGAAAAAACATTTTAACAAAGGCGATTTATGCCATGTCAAGTATATCACAAAACCAATCCAATGAGAAAACCTTAGTTGACTGTGTTCAAAGATTTTTTCCAAACATCATATTAGCAGGCTTCTTGCCAGATGCAACGGGGTGAAAGAAAAAGGTGTTTCTTTACTTCGTTACAAACTCAGCAACATTTTGTCGGAAGAAGTATGTATATGCATAAGAGGACTGGTTCCTGTAAACAGCTACCTATTAGCATCAGCAAAAGATACAAATATAATCCGGTCCAGTAAAAAACTTTGATAACAGAACCATTGCAAGTAAAAAACGCAATCTTGACCAAATAAAAGTACTGAAAGCAATGTTGACCCTGTTGGATACTGCCCTCAATACAGGGCTGAAAGCGGATTACAATGATTGGCTTGCTATTATCTGTACAGATCCGACTTTCTCCGAAGAAGATATCATCCGCATTTATGGAAAACGCTGGCAGATTGAAGTTTTCTTCAAAACCTGTAAATCTATGCTGAATCTGATTGATAAATGTCATAGTTTATCTTATGATGCACTGACAACTCATGTGGCAATCGTGTTTGCCAGATATAAGTTGCTTGCAATGGAACAACGCCGAAACGAAGACCAACGAACGCTTGGTGAATTGTTCTTCTTTTGGGTTGATGAAATGGCAGATATTACTTTCAGCAGATTGCTGGGCATCCTGATGGATGCTTTAATGTCAAGCCTTCTGGAAATTTTAAAGCTCAGCGATGAGCAACTGACAGCTTTTACTGCTAATTTTGAAGCAAGACTTCCTGAATATCTGCGTAATGCACTTCATCCATGAACTGTAACAGCATAAATCGCTATTTTGTTAGCTGAACTATTGAATTTTCAAGATACGAATCCTATTTTAGGTATGGGAAGTCTTAGTTATTCATTAAACTTTATTTCTATATTAGCAGAAACCAGTTTCTAATTATTTATAATTTTCATAACTATGTTGTGCAAATTAATATTTTCCGATTGTCATATAATTATTTTACTCTTTCAAAAACTCCATAAATGCATCTTTATTTTCTATAGCCGTTGTAGTCGGTCTTCCTAAATTTTCTCTTGCTCCAATTGCTGCCTTCACCTCTATAAAACACAACTCATTTGATTTTTTTGCATTTTTCAACACTTTATCTAGTTCTTCAACATTTGATGCACACATTACATTGTCATATCCACATCCTTTTGCTATTTTACACAAATCTATCTTTGAAGCAACCGTTGGCATTCCTCCAACAGTCTCATGTGCACCATTATTTATAACAATATGCACCATATTTTTCTGATTACTGCTTCCAACCACTGCCATTGACCCCATGTGCATTAAAGCTGCGCCATCTCCATCTATACACCATACCTTTTGATTAAGTTTATTCATGGCAATTCCTAATGCTATTGAGCTACTATGTCCCATTGAACCAACTGTAAGGAAATCATGTTTATGTCCCTGTCCATTTTGCTCACGTATTTCAAAAAGTTCTCTACTTGCTTTTCCTGTTGTTGAAACTATTGGGTCATCACAAGTTACTGATACTATCTGCCTAATAATCTCTTCACGCTTCATTTCATTTGCATTTTTATATTCGATCTTTGCATCATATGAAAGAGCTCCTTTTCTTACTACAATAGCAATATTTTTTCCTAATTTTAATTTTTCTGAAAATTTTGTCATTGCATCACATAATTCTTTTTCTTCTGTGTCTTTTGACAGGACAAATACCTCAATCCCCATATCTTCTAGTAGTCTTACAGTCACCTCCCCCTGATATATATGCTGCGGCTCATCATAAATACCTGGTTCTCCTCTCCATCCTACAACAAATATGCACGGAATGGCATAAACTTTATCATTTAAAAGAGATGCTACAGGATTTATAATGTTACCAATTCCACTATTCTGCATGTAAACAACAGGTACTTTTCCTGTTGCTAAATGGTATCCTGCTGCAAGTGCTGTACAGTTCCCCTCATTTGCAGCAATCACATGCTTCTCAGAAATACCATATGTATTTATAAGATAATTACATAATGGCTTTAATTGTGAATCTGGCACACCAGTATAAAAATCAGCCCCTAATATTTCCACAAAATCTTCTACTTTCATTTTTTATTTTCCTCATTTTCTCTACATAAATATTCTTCAATTGTCTTTCTATCCCAAGAAATATTACCTTTAATAATTCTTCCCGGTACCCCAACAATTAAACTCCCTTTTGCATATTGTTTATTGACAATACTTCCTGCTCCAACAATACAATTGCTACCCAAATTTGTTCCAGGCAAAATAATGCATCTCATCCCTAACCATACATGTTCTCCAATAATAATGTCATTTGCACGTTCATATACATTTTTTTCATTCAAAATAACATGCCCATCATTACTTCTTGCATTTATATCATAGGAAAACATACAATCATCTCCTGTTCTAAACCTCGAATTACTATTGCTCGTTATATCTATATTCTGTTCAAAAGTATTATACTTTCCAAAACTAATTGTAGATTCTGAAAAACTACGTATTCTGCCATTTCTATCAATTCTAGAATTAGAACCAATTTCTATATAACTTTTTTTAATACTTTTAATTAATGTACTTCTTGAAATATTGCACTCCTCACCGATATCTATCTCTGAATAATTTATACATGTAAATAAACAGTTTTCATCAATATATGTATTTTTTCTTATAATTAACTTAGATTTTTTTCTGACGGTTATTTTGGTATTTTCTCCTATATAAACATTATCTTCAATAATTAAATTTGAAAATGAATTTAAATTTATTTCAACTCCACTACCAAATTTAACATTATCTCCTATCTCAACACAGCTACACAAACCAAAATTCATTTTTAAATTTTCGAATCTGCCCCTAATTAAGTTACCATATATATCTTCATAATAGCCATTTGATTTACTAACAATTACATCTGACCCTATATATAAATAATCTTCTCCCTCTTTATATCCATACCTCCTTAATTGTTCCCTAATACTCTGATGTTCTGTACTAGAAATAAATACAAAATAATAATCATTTTTTTTGTTTAAAACATTTGGTGTTAAAACTCTTATATTGTCTATTTTTCCATGTTCTTTATTATCCACAAAAAAATCAATTTCTATATTATATTTATCTTCAAATTGTTCCTTTAATAACTTTCCAGCATACCATGCCCCCCAAATTACCACTTTCCTGTTTCCAATAATTTTTCTATACATAATTTTATAACCCAATCTTTCCTTATCAAAATTAAAACCAAGTACACTATAGTCTTTCTGTTTCAAGCTGCTCACTGAAAGAAACATTAACAATTTTATTTCTTGCTCTTCTCTCTGCTTCTGGTGGGCATTTCATATAATCTCCATAAATTTTCTTTAAATATACATCATAATTTGCTGGTATAGGCAACTCAACTCCTTCAAAATTATGTTTTTTTACCGGAAAAATATCATCATAATTCCATGATCTAAACTTATTATGAGCGGCAAACCACCAACCAATTTGATCTTTTCCTTTGTCCAAATTAACTTTCATTCCATTTTCAAGCTTATCTAACAATTTTTTTAACGAAACAAATTTTCTGTTATAATATTTAATATTTACAATATAGCACTTAATAAAATTATTAGATTTAAAATTAACTTTGTATTTTTTCTTGTATATTTCTTCTTTTATATTTGTTAATTCTAACCATTGTATATAATCTTTCTCATCTGTCTCTGAAAAATAATCATATGGAAAAATATCTACATGAATACCATGATATATATTCAAATGTTTACTTTTCTCGATAACATATGCAGAATCAATAATTCCTATTTGATCATATGGCTGATAATAATCGCTTACATTGGCAATTGTTTGATAAAAATAATTACTTGGCAATTCTCTTTTTATTATTTCTCTGAATCTCTCATAATCATTTCTTAACATTCCGACATCAGCATCATCATCCCAAGGAATGAAACCATTATGTCTAACTGCACCTAAAGCTGAGCCGCCCTCTAAAAAATAATTAATTTTATATTTTTTACATAATTTATCTATTAACAAAATAATTTCTAATAATTTAACATGTATTTTTGAATAATCAATAGGTATAATATCCCCTCTATGGTAGCCATGAACCTTAATATATTCTTTATTTATTTTATTATATATAATATCATCCAAATCATATACATTTCCAGTATAATTAAATTCCGATAAATGAGTTGTATTTGCTACAAAAAAAACACCGTTTATAATAAATATGTCAGTTATTTTTTCATTTTGTATTCTAGAATAATCTATTATTTCTATTTTATTCTTATATTTTTTCCCTATTAATTCTGGTTTTATATCTATTATCTTACTAATATATTTACACGCCCCCTTTAAAGAATTTAAAAAGGCTATTCCTTTCAAACCATATCCCCATATCGCAATCTTTCCACCTCTAGATGATATATCTTCTAAAATTTCTACAATCTGATTAATATATTTTCTATAATAGTCTTCATACAAATATTTTGCTGATTTTTCCTTTATAAAACTGTTCTCTCTCATACATTATTTTCCCCCTTGTTTGTTCAATTCTATAATACATTCTTCTATACCTTTGTCCAATGTTATCTTAGGTTTCCATTCTGTTAATTTTCTTATCTTATCAGTATTAAGAATTCTTCTTTTAGGGTCAGATTCTCTATATCCTTTAAATATTATTTTTGGATTCTTAATGTCTAATTTTTCTGCACACAAATAAACTAAATCTATTATAGAAATTTCCTCATCAGTTGCAACATTATATACGGTTCCATCCAATGCTTTTTGAGAATTAATAAGCTCAATTATAGCTTCACATGAATCCTTATTATTTAAAAATGTTCTCTTATTTATTTTGCTATTTTCTAATAATTCAACTTCTCCTTTTTCTTTAAGTTGTCTTAAAATATGTGGAATTATGTGTTTGGGATATAATTCATTTTTACTATATACATTAGCAAACCTTATCGAACATCCTTTTATTCTTCCTTCATCTACTGCATCTTTCATAAAAAATTCAGTTAAAAGTTTACCCGTAGCATAACTCGTACGTTGACTATGCTCAGCATTTGCCAGTGTTATATAATCTGATTCCTTAACACCTTCATCTGACCATGAATGCATAGAATACACCTCTGATGTTGAACAATTAATATATATATCTGCCCCAACATTAATTGCTTGTTCTAAAAAACACTTCATTCCAAGAACATTCGTTTCAAAAGTTCTATCTACATGATAGAAATGTTCTGTATGAACTACCGCTGCACAATTTATGTATATCAATTTATCATATTCATTTTTCAGATATAATACCTCATTTCTTAATATCTCCATATCTCCATGATTATTTATATCGTAATTATAAAACAAAAAGTTATCTTTATCTAAAATATCTTTTACTGTTTTTAATGATGATGCAAAAAAATTATCAAAACCTACTACCAAATTGTCTTTTGATGTTAACTCTCTAGCCAATTCATTACCTGTCATACCAGTTACTCCACTAATTATATATAAACTACCCATTGTCTTTCTCCTATTTTATCTTTTTCATTTTGATGATTGTCTTACCGTCAATTTATAATCGTTTATAGTATTACAATTAATCCACTCCTTAAAATTGAATATAATATATTGTTTTTCTGTAAGCTTCTCAAAATATTTCTGAATAATAACTAAATTAGTACCTTTTTTTTCCTCTTCCAATAAATTATTGCATATATACCGCAGACATCCTATATCTATAAATTTCCATATTTGCCCTGAATTTCTTATGCTAAAAAATGGTTCATCAATTTGTAACGCATTATGTTTTGTATCATATATATAATGAATTTTTCCACTCAAGTCAATATAGAAAGCTACAGCTTTTGATGCCGTAATTTCATCATAGTTTGTAGTGACAATGTTATTATTTATTTCACACATTTTTTTAAATTCTTTTTCATTTATGTACAAATCTCCTTCCATAAAAACTATTTCAGAAGTTTCATAATCAAATGCTTGTTTTAACCCCAACCAAAAACTATAACCTGAACCATATTTAGCATACATTTTATTATCAACTAATATAATTTTCTCTTTTAAATCTTCAAAATATTTATTAATAAACTTATTTAAGTCATCGAATTTAAAACCGCCAACAATAATAATTTTATCAAAATAACTAACATTATTCATAATACTTTTATATAATATTGATTGCTTAATATCTTTATCACTATATATACACTTTAAACAATTATAGCCAACAGATTTACTAAACCTTGTAGACATACCAGCACATGTAATTATAAGCACTCTCATAACAGCTTCTCTCCTTTTTCTATTTCATTCGATAATCTTCTGTCAAACGAAATATCCACTATTCTATTTCTAACTGTTCGCAACTCCTCAGGCGGCAGTTCCATATAATCGCCATATACTTTAGTTAAATACTTATGATAATTATTTGGTACTGGTAATTCTACATCTTCAAATTTTTTATTTATTATTGGAAATATATCATTATAATTAAATGATTTTACTACTCCTCTTTCCATAAACCAACATCCTATTTCATTTTTATTTCCATCCTTACTTATTTGAATTTTATTTATTTTATTAATCAACACTTTAAATGGAACCAATTTCATAAAGTAATATTTATAATTAATTATAACCCTTTTTAATACATTCTTTTTGTTAACAAAAGATTTGCGTTTTTTTAAATGTAATTTTTGCACATATTTTATTAATTTTAAATATCTACTTTTACTTTCTTGGTCATTTTCAGAAAAATAATCGTATGCAAATATATCAACATGTATTCCATGGAACATATTTAAATGCAATTGATCTTCTGTTGTATATGAACTGTTTATAATTCCAACTTGATCAAACAGATTATAGTAGTCACTCTTTCTTCTAGCTGTTTGAAAAAAAAATCTTTCATCTAAATCTCTCTTTGCAATTTGTCGAAATTTTTCAAAATCATCTCTAAGCATACCTATATCAGCATCATCATCCCACGGAATAAATCCTCCATGACGAATCGCACCTAACGCAGTTCCTCCTTCTAAAAAATATTTTATATTATTCTTCTTACATACCCTATCAATTTCTTTTAAAATAATTAATAAGCTTGAATGAAGTTTATCATAATCTATATCCGTTGCTTTTCTAAAATAAATGTTGTTTATTATTTCTTCAGCACACACTCTATTCCTAATAATATCATCAAGATCATAAACTTCACCTTTAAAATCTATTTTTTTTAAATGCATAACATTGTCAGAAAAAAATATCCCATTCACAATAAAAACAATATAATCGTTACCTTTTGATAGCATCGAATATTCTTTTATTTCAAATTTTTTATATTTTTTTCCAGTTAATTTAGGATTTATATCAACAATTACATCTACTAAATTCACATCTTTATTCACAGTATCTAAAAAAGCTTTTCCCTTTTTTCCAAACCCCCACAAAACAATTTTCTTATTATTTCTTTTTAAGTTCTTCATTATGTTAACTAATTCATTTTTATAAGAGTTATAATAATCCTCATATAAATATTGTGATGCTTTATTTTCAAGCAATTGCCTTACTTTCATTAATTTCTCCTTCTATAGCTCATCTATTAATGTAATAATATCTTTAAACGGCATTAAAGAATCATCTACTTCTTTTGCTCTATGATTCTTTAAAATAGATTTTGCCGTTTTCTCCATTGCCGGAAATGCACTTCTGGTAAGCTGATTTGCATAAATTACTATATTAATACCATGTTTTATTAATTCGTTTTCAGTAACCTGATTATATGATGTTGGCACAACTACAATCGGCGTATTTAAGTTCTCGCTTCTGAAACTATCACAAAATTCAAATATTTCATCTGGATTATTCTTTCTACTATGAATCATTATTCCATCTGCTCCTGCAGCAACATACGCTCTTGCTCTTTCTAAAGCATCTTCCATGCCTTTTTCCAAAATCAAGCTTTCTATCCTTGCAATTATCATAAACGAATCTGATAACTGAACTTTCTTTCCTGCTTTAATTTTATCACAAAAATGTTCTATTGTATCCTGTGTTTGTTTAACTTCTGTTCCAAAAAGCGAATTCTTTTTCAGCCCTATTTTGTCTTCTATAATCACAGCAGATACCCCCATTCTTTCTAGTGATCTTACTGTGTAAACAAAATGCTCTATTTTTCCGCCAGTATCTCCATCAAATATAATTGGTTTTGTTGTAACTTCCATTACGTCATCAATAGTTCTAAATCTTGATGTCATATCAACAAGTTCTATATCAGGTTTTCCTTTAGCAGTCGAATCACATAAAGAACTAATCCACATTGCATCAAATTGGTTTAATTCCCCATCTGTTTCTACTATTGTTTTTTCAGCAATCAATCCTGTTAATCCACTATGTACCTCTATAGTTTTTACTATTGGACAAATATCCATTAATTTTCTTAATCTTTCCCTTCGATACTCAGGCATTGCTAACTTCTCACGCAATCTTTTTTCATCTCTTATTGTATTTTCATTTAATGTATATGGTAAATCAATTATTTTGCCACCATATTCATTTAATAATTTTTCAACATTTTTTCTTATTACCTGCATAGGACCGTTTTTCCAATTGTCACCATGAACTACGTAATCAGGATGTAATCTTGAAATAATTTCATCATACATAATATCTTTCTGTACAATTACCTCTTTTACACCATCTATTTTTTCAATCATTTTCTTACGTTCTTCCAAACTTTTTAACGGAAAATAATTATATTTAATCAATGCAGAATCATCTAAAACTCCTACAACTAAATCTCCTAATTTTTTTGATTCATTTATTATATTTAAATGCCCCTCATGAATTATATCCGTTGTAAAACATGTATAAACTATACTCATTTTCTCAGCTCCTTTAAACATTAGGTTTAATAATTTTTTCTATTATATATGTTGCAATTTCATCAATTTCATCATAGTAAATTCTTTTGGGCATAGATACATTAAATTTATTCTTAATTTTTTCTAATAGTTCATCTGTATAAAAAAGACTTCCACTTTCAATATTTTCTATTCCGTCTAAATAAATTGATTCTCTATTTTTCTGTCTCATTTTATCTAACGAAAAATAATCTTCACAAATATATGCATTAATATCACCTGCTGTTCCATCAATTATAACAGGATAGCCACCTATTTCTCCAAAAACTCCAGGCGAATGAAACTTAACCTTATCTCCTTTTCTAACTGCTAGCAAAATTGAATTTATTATCTCAAAATTACTTGAAGCATTCATCTGATTACGCTTTGCATCTGTCGGCATTAGGATACTACACTTCGCCGCAATATCATTGAATGGGATATCTATTTTTTCTGATTTATATCTTATGTCAATCAACATATCTACATTTTCCGTTTGTCCTTCTTTGCTGATAACAACATCATGAAAATGAGCAACAGCAAATGTAACATCTATGTTCCAATAATCTTTTATACCCTTTTCTTTTGCAACGGCAAACTTTATTCTTGGAATTAAATGATTTATATTTCCACTTCCAAAATCAGGATATAATTTATCAGCAGATTTTAACCATGGAATAACTGCATCTGAATATGATGTATTTATAACAATCGCTTTACTTCCAGCCAGTTTATATGCCTCCATAATATTTTTAGTATAACGAATAGCTAAAGGAGTCCAAATCCCATATGCTCTAATATTTTTCCATGATATACTTCCATATTTCAAACCTGAATATGCTCTACTGCTATTAACTATAATATCCGGTTCATTATCCAATATTACATCCTTTATAGAATCTACATCTTCCAAATTTACATCTGAAAATATCTTTATTGTAGTCCTATTTTGATTTCTTATCATTGATGAAACACGAATAATATTAACATCCGATGTCATCTTTTCTTTATTTCTTCCTACAACTGCAATTTCTATATTCTCGTCTTTTAATGACATAAGATAATCAAGTAAATAATTTCCTACACTTCCCAAACCAATTATCATAATCTTAATTTTTCTACTATTAAATTCCATTTTTAATTTATTAAGTTTTTCATTAATATTAACCATAATTATAACCTCACTTTTCTCATTACTTATTATAAATTATATTCCATATTTCAATCTTTCTCTATAAAACATATCAATATCATCTGTATATAAACTCATTTCATATTGAATTTCATATTCCACCTCACAAAGATATATACCATTATTCGTATCCCAAATCGCATATTGTGCCCTAGGATTATGATTCCTTGGCTGTCCAACTGAACCAGGATTTAAAAATACCGTTTTTTTCTCATTCCGCATTATCTCATTATTATCATAATAAAATTCTGAAAAAACATGTGAACGATGACTATGTCCAGATATCACAAAATCATACTTCTCATAACCTATATGTTTCTCCTCAGGTACTATACTTTCCCAAAATACTTCTTCAATACTACCATGCACTGCTAATATTCTCTTGTTTTCTATATTTATTTCCATCTTCCCTAATTTATTTAATTTAAAGTTTAAATAGTTAATACTGCTTTCAGATAAGTTGCTTCTAGTAAATTTTGCTGATTTCCTGCCCCTCTCAGAAGAAAATTTTGTATAATCCTGTTCCATTATCGCTTTCTCATGATTTCCCCAAATAGAACAACATATCGGATATGGAAATTTCTCTAAGATTTGTACAATTTCATTAGATCTCATTCCATAATCAATATTATCTCCTAATATGATTGTTGTATCTGGCTTATACCTTTTTTCTACATCTTTCAAAACACTATTTAAAGCACTTACATTTCCATGAATGTCTGATAAAATTAATATTTGCATATATATCCTCACACTTCTCTACGTATAGTCCAAAAATCAGGAAATGATGTATCAAACTGCCTCTCTACATCCTTAATAAATTTTTTCGCTTCACTATCATCTGAAATATTATTTTCTATATCCGGCAATTTATATACTTCATTTTTTCCTGTCGCTGTTTTCGCATATAAATATTCTTTAGATAAAAAGCATTGAATCCCTTCAGTATAATTCATTAAATCCCTCTCAAATGCCACTTCTCTTAATCTTTTGTTTTGTACATTATACATCTGATATTTGATAATTTGTCGCTTTTTATCAAACAAACAATGATTAAAAATTATTTCTTCCAAAATTTTATTAAAATCTATCATACTTATTAAATTCTCATATATACCAGCTTTTATATATGGGCTTATTACCATAAAACCAATATGACTTGTTCTTTCTTTATCTTTGTAATACATAAAATATGGTTTTCCAAAACCATTGCTATCATATAATGGTTGCGAATGATCTCCCATAATAACACTCGTACAATTTTTCGGAAACAAATCATCAAAAAATTTAAATTGTTTATTTACATAATCCAAACAATCTCTATGTTGTCGCTCTATAAATGAACTCATATCAACAATTCCTACATCTGCAAAATTACATATATGCGGTTTTCCTGTTAAGTAGCCACATAACATCGGAAAATGCAGTTCCCATGGATAATAAATAAAATTGAAGGTCTTTTTAGGGCTACATGCCATATCTGAAGCTACTCTCCACAACTTTTCAGTCATATGTACTAAATCTATATTTTCAATTCCCTGATGGTTATTCATAATATGATAAGATACATCCGTATAAAATTTTATATCCATTAATTTATCGTTATATATTTTTGATAAACACTCAAAATCTTTCAAATCAAAAATAAAATTATTATTCTCATATATATTTTGTTCAAATGGAAACTTTTGTTTTATAGTACCTATCATGCTTTCATATGTAACTGTACCTGTTGAATACACTTCTGTAAATAATGCTGCTCTGCCAGTATATTTTTTTAGTATATTAAGTTCTTTTCCATTTTTGTACAAATCCATTGCCCTTAATGAATCTATTAAATGAATAACAACATCATCATATCTATCTCTATTCTTTGCCTTAACTTCATTGCATACTTCTTTAATTTCATTAAGCATGCATATATATTTTTTATAATTTAAATATTTTTGTTCTGCATATATTCTAATAAATTTTTCAGTATAATAAAAATCTCTTATATGTAAATAACATGAAATCAATTTTTTTAGGCTTTCTTGCCTATTATTTTCATCTTTGCAATTTTCATATTCATTTCTTAAATCATATAATTCTGTATAAAAATTGTTTCCATCAAAAAAATCGTAACTAATTTTTATACCTCTCTTTTCTAACTCTTCATATATATCGATATACTCACATTGTGGAGCAACTCGCAATATATTATCTTTTATCGACAATCTACTAACCCTTGATGCAATAATAATCACATCAATTTCTTCATCTTTAATTTGATCTGGTGCAATAATTGGAAATCCCTTAAACAAGGTTCCCTGTAAATCTATGTCTGAGTCAATTAGGCATTTCATTCCATTTAACATCAAAATATATTTATCTAAAATTACTGCACAATGACCTGAAACTGCATTCTTTTTTCCAACTCCCCATATAGCGATTTTTTTTCCTGCACATCTCTCAGTAAAAACTTTTATAATAATACTCTCTATTTCAGATGCATCTATATTATTTGTCACTTTCATATCATACTTATATATTATATCATTAATCTTTCTATCATATTTGTTAGTCATATCTATCACCTAATTCCGTTATTTTAAAAACAATATTGTTACATGATATATCATAATCAAAAACATAATTTCTCATTAAATTTCTTGCTTCTTTATATTGATCACTATAATATATAACTTTGACTATACCACTCTTAAGTTCCTGATAATCGTTTACCTTCTCCCCTGGTGTAAACTCATCATAATCAAAATACATTTCTCTCGAATCATTCAAATATTCTTCTAAATCATAGGCGAAGAATATTATTGGTCTGTCAAGCAACAGATAATCAAAATATATTGACGAATAATCTGTAATAAGCACATCTGCCATTTTCAAAAAAACATATGGATCTGCATCCTTATTTATTACCATAATATTTTCACTTTGAATATTTCTAAATTCTTCATTAAGCTTTGACTTTGGATGAAGTTTTATGCAAAACAAAATATTGTTTTCTTCTAAAAACATTTGAAAATCATCTCTATCAAAATTTTCAAAAAAAAGAATTTCACTTTCTCTAAATGTTGGCATATAAAAAATCATTTTTTTATTTCCACCATTTATTTTTTTTTTCAAAAAACTGATAATCTTTTTTCTGTCTCTATTCTCTTCATCTAAATATATATTCTTTATATCATCGGATATAAGAACCTGATTTCTTGGATATCCTGCAATCAAAATATTTTCTGTCTTAAACGCCGAAGAAAAAATATATCTTAAATTTTCGGATGTAGTGAGTACATAATGACTCGGTTTTTCATCTGAGATATTTCTTGGGAAATTCTTTATTTTTCCCCAAAAATTTTTCGGATGTCTGAATTTATCAAAAACATTATCATGCTGAATTTTCTTTAAAGGTATCCCATGCCATAGGTTTATCTTAAGTGCACCACCACTCTGCCAAAAATTTATATCCTTTGAATAATTATCATACAAATAAAGCTTTCCGCGTAAAGCAAACCAAATTCCTTTCAAACTGTGATACATATATGCTTCATAACCTTCAGCATTCAACATTTTAACTACATCTTCGTTATGTGATATCCAAATAGGTCTGATTCCCAATTCATCTCTATGCTGGCTTACATAAAGATATAAATATCTGGGATTATCTGCAAATCTTCTTCCAAAAGTGCTGCCAAAAAGCCAAATTTTTTTATCTCGTGGTACTAAAAAAGATAACCAATAGACCGGCAACAGTAATAACTGCCCCCAATAATGTAGTCTATCAGTTATCTTGATAATCATTACTATTTCCTCCATGAAATGTTCATTTGTCTGTTCACAGCTTCCCTGCTGCTTTACTTGATATATATATCGACATTTTTTTTATTTTGTTTAATCCCATATTCAAACTAAATGTTTTCCATTTTTTTCTAGATACACTTTTCCTATTTAACTTTATAATATTCTTATTCTCTCTCCTACATCTTTTTTTATTTATGCCGATATAGATAATGGTATATATACACATATATAACCAAATTATTGTGTTATACTCGACATGGAGGTTGAAATGCTTAACAATTTAAATATTAAATGTAAACTCTGCGGATGTACTGAAGTCGAACTACAAGATTATAAAATACGAAATATTACTGATGATTCATGTAAAATGTATAAATGCAAAAACTGCGAAACACATTTTATGTATCCACTTCCCTCTCAAGATTTATCAGAATATTACGACGGCACTTTTAGAGAAGAGGTGCATACTGCAGATTATTACGACTACACCGAACTCGATAAAGTATTTAATAATTTTTTAGGCGAGGCAAAACTCAGAACCGAACGAGTCAAAAATGACTTATCAGCCAATGACAAAATTCTTGAAATAGGTTCTTCTGTTGGATATTTCACTGCTGCTATATCTGCTTATGTAAAAGATGTGTATGCTACCGAATGGGATAGTAAAGCCAGGGCATATATTAAAGACAGACTTGCCAAATATAATATTCATGTAGCCAAAAATCCTGAAGACTTTGAAACCAAATTTGATAAAATTTTTATGTTTCATGTATTAGAGCATATTGAAAAACCAATTGATTTTCTCAAGAATTTAAAACAATTATTAAATGAAAACGGAAAGATTTATATAGAGGTTCCTAATGTTGACGATGTAATGTTAAAAACTTTTCGATGCCGTCCATTTATAGAACATTATTATAAAAAAGCACATCTTTTTAATTATAATGAAAAAGGGCTTAAATACATTTTTGATAATTGCAAATTTTCAAATTACGAGATTAGCCAGATACAGCGGTACAATCTTTCTAATAACTTATACTGGTTATCTGACGGCAGACCAAGCGGTCGCCTAAGTTCTGTATATAAAGCTTTGATAACAGATGATTTAAATAAAGAATATATAGATTCTTTAATAAAAAATAAGCAAGCTGATACTTTATTCGCTGTTGTAGAAAAATAATTTACTATATTAAAAACGGTAGGCTATACAAAAAATTTTATATAGCTTACCGTTTTTATATTATTACATTTATTATCTCATCGTCACTTGACAATACACTCAAAAATTTATCTATAATCCCTTTCCTCTATATTTTACTATAATTTTCACTTTTAAATTTCCTTATATCCAATCCAATTCACTCCACCTTTTTATTACCACTTACGCAATATTGTCTTTCTATCCATAGGGTCAAGTTTACTTATTTTAGGATCATCATAATATGAATCATTGCGTATATGTGTTGTTGAAATCTCTTCAAATATTGCACCATTTCTTGATGTAAATGCATGTTTCTGTCCTCGAAGAACCGTCTGAACATCACCAGCCTTAAGCTCCTTTTCTTCTCCATCGAGCACAATTTCAAGGTCTCCATATAAAAGCTGGAATGTTTCCTCTTTTATCTTATGCATATGCATAGGATGTTTCTGCCCCGGAAGCACTATAAGTATTTTTTTACAATATTCTCTGTTTATAACACTTACTATGATAGCACCTGTCTGTCTGAAATTCTTCATCCCATAATGATGTGACAGTTCTATCTCTATGTCATCTCCAAGTACAATTCCAGCCTCATACAACATACCTTTAGCATCATGTATAACACTTCTTGCAAGCTTTGTCGATGTAATATGTCTTGTCTCAAAAAGTGCCTCATTAGCTGCATAATTTCTGGATACTTCTATACCATCGTTAAACTCTCCACTATTCATCTGTTTTTCCTGACATGGCATGGCAAAAAATACATCATCAATGCCTATTGTATCTCCTGCTTTTACATCATGTTTAAGATATACTCCACGCATAAGAGAATTAAGAGAATCAATCTCTGCCTGGCTTACATATTTGTCATTTTCTTTCTTTGTGGCACATATAGTTCTTGCTTTTATTACTGCTTCAACCCATTTATCTGCCTGAGCAGGTGTCATTGAATACGCATTTATTGAATATTTTTCTGTCGGCAGTGCAACATGTCTTTCAAGTATCTTTGCCCCCTTTGCAACAGCAAGCATTGCAACCGTATTATCATCAGGATCTTCATGACCGGAATATCCTATTGTAACATCTCTATATCTTTTATTCATGCGGTCAATAAAATCAAGTTGCAGATGGTCGGCAGGTGCCGGATATTCAGCAATACAATGCAAAAATGCAAAATCACATTTTCTGTGTGAAAAGAAATTATAAAGCTTATCTATGTCTGATAATGTTTTTCCACCTGTAGATATAATAAGCGGTTTACCCGTTGCTGCTGCCTTTTCGAGTAGTGGCCAGTCAAGTGAACTGCAGCTTGCAATCTTTATGATATCTATTCCCTGTTCCATACACCAATCTACACTACCCTCATCAAATGGTGTACTAATGGCTATCATTCCCTCTTCCTTGATAGCATCAACAAGTTCAGTAAATTGATCATATGTAAGTCTTGTGCTCATAAATCTTGGCACATGTGGTACATCGGTTCTGTTTACATAATCAGGATGTATAAAATTATCAAGATTTCTATATTGTAGTTTTACTGCTGCATTTATATTGTACTTTCTTGCAATCTTTCCCATTTCATGGATGATGTCTTTTCCATGTTCCACATCTCCCTGATGACTGTTTGCCATCTCAAAAATAAATAAATCATTAAATAATCTGCTCATTTTATTATCCTCCACTTCTCTCATATACTCTCCAATGCCTCCTGTAAGATTGGCATTGCGTAATCTACCGTCTCTATTGCTGCATTAAATGCTTCCTTTGATAACTCACATGAAAACTTTGCATTTTCTGCTCTATCATCACCGAGCATATTTATTTTTAATGCACTTTTAATTTTTGTTTCCATATAATCATTTATTATTTCATATACCAGTTGTTCTTCAATAAATTTCATGTTTTTCTTGACAATCTCCGCTTTTTCTCCAAGCTTTATGTCTGCCTGCTGAGTTTCTTGTCCGTCAAGTAATAAAAGCATATCATCCGCAGCTTTAATACCCTCCTCTGAACAACTATATATATCACTCAGCTCCTTTTTCATATTGTACAGGTCCTCTCTTAATTTTTCATACATATCTTCCGAAAATGTGGGCTGCATCTGATTTAATACTTCCTGAAAGTCAAATTTCTTCTTGCAATACAGTTCTATAGCTTCTGAAAGCTTCATTATTCTCGTTCCCTGTATCTTAGCACCACCTTCCGTTGCATCAATAACATCTATATCATCCCTGACTTTTGCAATTTCTGCTTCAAACCAATGAATCATATCTACCCAATCGCCTCTCGCCTTTACTTTATCCCCATAAATTCCTTCTATCTCATAAATTCCGTTTATATTATCATAACTATGATTTGCTACACTTCCTGCGTGTGAATACTCTCCAGCATATGCAAGATCCTGCCCTATCAAAATTATTCTCTTAGCACTTATGAGCTCAGCCATCGTAAATGCATCTGTTGCTACTGACATTCCAAGCATACACGATGTGTATTTTAATCCATATTTGGCATACAGCCTGCACATAAAATTAGATGTGTTGTTCCATATCTTATGCCCTTTGTTTTCTTCCAATATACTATTTTTAGAACATATATCTGCTATCATAGGATGATCATGACATCTTTCATCCTTTAGATGTATAGCACTTTTCTTTACATCTTTTGTTATTATAACATCATAAGGAACATCATGTGCTATCAGTGTTTTAACAGCTGTATCCGTAGCAACAATAAAAGCTTTTTTCTCTGCTTTTTTTAAATCATCTACATTTTTATCAAGTGATGGTCCTGCTGATACTATAATAACAGGAACCTCATCAGGTATCTTTCCTATAAATTCCGTCAAATAATTACTTCCTTTAATAAAATGCAGATTTTTGAAAGTATTATATACTGTTTTCTCATAGACATTATAAAAATCTATTCCAAGTGATAACTGCACACCATAGCAATTCTTAATAATCTCCATGAAATTCTGAGCTTTATCACCATAAATCCTATCCATTTCCGGATATGTACAGACAAATTGATTAGGAAGCATAACTTCTGTAATCGTATTTAAAAAAGAAAAATAAATATCTTCATAATTTATGGTATCAACAAAAAAATGTACCCTTGCATCTGATATTATATCACGCATATCAAAATTTTTAAGACAATAGACAAATAACGATAAATCCGGTTCCACAAGAAAAAAGACAGCATCCTTTTTCAATTTGTCAAGTATTGCTCTTGCAAAAACACCATTTGCGATGCCGAACATCACTACTGATGTATTTATGTTGTTAAATTTATATTTATCAGCCCACCTTTCCGCTTCTTTTTTAGGACTATAGAGGCTATTCAATCTATGCCTTTCATTTCCTACTGCAATTTCTATTGTTTTATCTCCATCTCTTGTTGTGAGAATATTAAACCTATCATACTTCAAATCTCCTTTTTGCATAATATCAATAAGTTTTTCATAAAAATATTTACGGTATTTTCTTAATTTTTCAAGATTTTTTTCTAAATATTCCATTATTAAAGTCCCCTTTTGATACTTTCACTTGCCCTAATGAAATCTTCTTCAGTATCTATATCATAGTTCTCATTCATCTGATAACCAGCTATAACATCTCCCGTCATAGAATCTTTCTCCGTAACGACAGTGGTTCTAAATACATCTATACAGGCATTTTGATAATATACTTTTGGCAACTGTTGTCTCGGCATATTGTAACACTCAGGAATGTCTTTCATAATTGGTTCTAATAATCCATCCTGATCCATAAACCACATCTTATACGGTATTTCTTTTGCCGGTGCCACACATCTGACTGAATCAACATCCGGATGTTCTATTAGATATTTTATCATATTTTCAATATCCTGTATATCTCTTATAGGATAAGTTGGTCTAAGCTGAACTACTATATCCGGCACATAATTTTCTTCTTCTTTAAGGTATGACAATGCATGTTTAAATACATCTATATCAAGTGCAGTATCCGTAGCATATTCATCTGGACGCAAAAACGGAACTTCCGCTCCATATTCTTTTGATATATTTGCATATACTTCACTATCCGTACTTACTATAACTCTGTTTATACTAGGACTTTTTAATGCGTGTTCTATCGAATAGGCTATCATAGGTTTTCCGGCAATCAGTCTTATATTTTTGTCTTTAACACTCTTAGAACCGCTTCTTGCTGGTATTACCGCCAAAACTTCATATTTTTTTCTAAATATATCTTTTATACTTTTTTCTTCCATTCCATTTATCCTCGCACCATGTGATGCATTTATCATGTTTATATTTTTCTCATTTGAAACCCTTTTTTCTATCCATTTTCTATATAAATCCAAGTTCTTGTTTGTATAAATAACCTCTCCCCCAACAGCCTCAACTTTCTTCAGCCTGTTTTTATCAACAATTTTCTTTCCGACACCTAATGCGTGGGAACTTTCGCCTGCGTACCCCAAATCAAGACCTACACATATAAGACTTTTACACTTAAACCTTATTGCAACATCTATGACAAATGTTGCTACTGAACCGCCGGTATCAAATAATGTATTTTTTTTTATTTCTGCCATTTTTTCAGCCTTTTCAAAACCGTTTTGGTAAGCAATATATCTCTTTCCTGTATATGAACTTACAACATTTGATGCTGCTGTGGAAAGATACAACAATGGAATTCCGCAATCTTCAATGCCAGATATCTGCCATCTTGTACTATCTTTTGCATCAGTAACAGCTATGTAATCAGGCTTAATTTTATTTTCCAACAACTTCCTGCTAATCTTTCCAACACAGATAACGCATATGTTTTGTCTTTCGTTTGACTCTAAAACAGCCTTTAGAGACACAAGTTCATTTTCAAGAGATGGTCCCGCAGCAATCAATATTACATTTTTTCCGATAACATTTTTTCTTATGTCATCTATATTATCATCATTTAATGATATATTGTTATCAAAATTCCGTATAAGATCATTTTCAAAATACTCCATCGAAAAAAAAGAAATCTTATACTGTTCTAACAGTTCTTTTAATTCATTATTTTCTATTGCCTTAACTGATGGCATCCACATTTTACAATCAATTATATCTCTGTCATATTTTTGAATAATACTTTCCAAATTTCCGGCATACTCCAATATTTCATTGCAATATATAATATGGATTCTTCTATTTGCCAATATATCTGTCATATTTCTATAATTTATTGCTGTTCTTATCTGCTCAATATCATTCTCTAGCACATATATCTCCATATTGGGATACATTGCCGCCATTTCCTGGATATGATACCCCAGCCCAAAGCCAAATATTATACACACATCCGCATTATCATTTATACTATGTGCATAAAGCAATGCCTCTTGCCACGGATTTCCAAAAGAACAAATATTAATCTTTTCTCTTTTTTCTTTCTCAATTATCATCGAAATATCAAATATTCTATTCCAGTCTATTTGGTATTTTCTTTCTTCACTGCCGCATGATAATCTGCTATCAATAACATATTCATACAATTTTTTATCTTTTTTTAATAATAAATCCAGATTTTTACCGCAATACAAAGATGCATCTGTTTTATACTTACTCAATATATATTCTTTTATCTTACATACAATCTTTAAAAATTCACCGCCATATACATCGTTTTTTTCCATAAGTTCCATAAACTGTTGTTGTAATTTTTCGTCATTTATTTCTTTTAAAAAAACAACCAGCTTTTGTAATTCTTCAGAAACATATTCGCAAATTCTGTCTGTTTTATCATACAATTTATTTTTTTTATAATATATATTTTCAGATACTGCTCTTATTATGTTGTCCAAATATTGTATGCTTTTTTTCATATTCTATATTCCTCTGCTGCCTAAAGATGCTTTATTGTATCTTCTAAAACAGGTAACAATTCATTTGCTGCTTTTTCTAAAGCAGCAAACAAAACTTTAGAATTCATACTTTTTTCCAATAATTCATCCCTGACATTATCATAATGCTCACCAACCGTACTTAATCTTTCTTCTATATCTGCTGATATATATTCATCAAGAAGAATATATATATCCTGATTTTGAATCTGTTTCTGCGATTGAACCATTATTTCCTGATTCCGGTTTAACTTATCTGATAAATATTTTTTATTCTTAAGCATATCTATATTATCTATCGCTGACATACTTCCTTTTTTTGCTGCCTTAGATATTTCCACAAGTCCATTTTTTATACTGTATATATCATTGCATAATTTTGTATATACTCTTTCATCAAATGTAACAGGCAGTTCTTTTAAAATCTTCGAGAATTTAAATTCTTTGTTACAATATCTTTCTATAGCATCACGCAACGGCATAATTAATGTTCCTGCAATTTTAGCTCCACCTTCGGTAGCATCTATAACATCTGTTTTTCCCTTTACTCTCTCAACAGCATTCTCGAACCATTTGATAAAATTTAACCAATCAGCTCTTGTCTTTACTTTATCTCCGTTTATACCCTCAACATATATTTCCTGTGAATCTTTCCACCCTACATTTTGTTTTATTTTTCCTGCATGAGTCATTTCACCGTCATATGAAAGATCCTGCCCAACAAGTATTATCTTTTCTACTTCCAAAATTTCTGCTATCCAAAATGCTGCCGTTGCAACAGAACCTCCGGAAATATATTTTGGAAATTTCATATTGTATTTTTCATACAAAACCTGTAAATATCCTGTTCCATTTATCCATATTTTTCTTGAATGATTTTTTTCAAGTACATCACTTTTTGCATCCGGTACAGTAAATAACGGATATCGGCTACATCTGTCATCATTAAAGTGTTTAAGACTCTTTCTGCCGTCTACAGTTACTATAGCGTCAAATTTGATGTCATTTGCAAGCAGGTATTTAACTGCTGTATCAACCGTCAATATAAAGGCTTTTCCCTCTGCCTTTCTTAAAATGTTTATATTTTTATCAAGTGACGGTCCTGCTGACACAATTATCACAGGGACATCTTTATCTATTTTTCCCTTTAATTCACTAATATAATTGCTTTCTTTTATAAACCTTAGATTTTTTAATGCATTTACAGTAAATTTTTTTGCATATAGCAGTGATGTGTTTTTTCTGGCAATCATAATGTTTCTAAATTCTTCAAGTTCATACTCAAATTTAAAATACTTCTCTTTGTAAAGCTTATCATATGCCGGATGAAAACACTCAAGCTGCGTTGACAACATTGCCCAATTTATTTTTTCTGACATATCTTCTAAAAATCTGTCACCATTTATACCATCTATATACAAAAAAACTTTGTCATTACATAATATATCCGACAAATCAAAATTGGCTAAACAAAAAATAAATAACTTAACATCCGGTTCATATAAAAATATATCTGCGTGTAAATTTAACTTTTCTTTCAACGCATTATAAAATACTCCGTTTCCGATACCAAACATAGCCACGGATGTATAATTTGATATATTATTAAAATTTATTACCCATTTTTGTGCTTCTCTCTCAGGATTATACATACTGTTCAGTCTTATTTTATTATGACCACTTAAACATTCTATTGTTTTACTGCCATTTTTTGTTTCAATCACAAAAAATTTGTTTGATATTTCGTCATATATTCTTTGATCAGCTAAAATTGTGTTTATGCAATCATACAGATACTCATTTTTACTTTTTAATTTTTCCAGATTATAATCAAGCAATTTCATAATTATTTCGATTCCTTTGCTCTTTTATTTTATTCCATTTTTTCTACAAGACTTTCAATATATTCTATAAAATCATACTGTAATATATCTGCCAAAAGCACCTTGTCATCCGATTCAAGGGCTTCCATAGCATTGCTTAATATACTAAATATTTTTTTATCATCCATTGCAAATCCCGGATTAGTATTTTTATATGTTGCAAGATTGTCAATAGCATTTGTCATATCTTCTAATACAATCAAAAATTTATCAAAGGCATCTTTATCGTTTTGCTGATAAAATAAATCTACAACTTTCTGTACTTCATTAATAGTATTTTTAATCTGCTCTTTTTCACTACTCATAATTAACCTCTTTTCTATTTAATATTTCTTTTCAAAAAAAGAAGCCGGCTTTACGCCAGCTCCTTTCAGAGTAACTGTTATAATCATAATATGAAAACACAACACCCTGTCTGCTCTCTTACGCATATAAGTATGCTTAACAAAACATCCTTTAATTACTGGAGTAATGAAAGAACACCCTGTGTAGCCTGGTTTGCATGAGAAAGCATTGACTGACCAGCCTGCTGAAGAATACTCATGCTTGAGTAAGATACCATCTCTGATGCGATGTTTACATCACGGATCTTGCTCTCTGAAGACTGGAGATTCTCAGCCATGTTATCAGCATTTGCGATTGTATGATCAAGTCTGTTTGAAATAGCACCAAGATCAGATCTTGCTGTTGATACCTTCGTGATAGCATCATCAATTGTTGTGAGCTGAGTACCGATATCTGCTCCCTTAGCTTTTCTAATAGCAGATGCAATTCCTGAAACGCCAAGAGCCTTAGCTGACATTGTATTGATGCTGAATGAGATAACCTGTCCATCATTTGCACCAACCTGAAGCTGTTTGCTCTGGAATGATCCGTTAAGAAGGTTCATCTTGTTGAACTGTGTCTGAGTAGCAATTCTTGTGATTTCTGACTGAAGCTGTTTCATCTCTGTCTGAATCTTTGCACGATCTTCTGATAAATATGTATCGTTCTTTGCCTGAACTGTAAGTTCTCTCATTCTCTGAAGAACTGAGTGAATCTCGTTCATAGCACCTTCTGCTGTCTGGATAAGTGACTGTCCATCCTGAGCGTTTGTAGATGCCTGCTTAAGACCTCTGATCTGTCCACGCATTTTTTCTGAAATAGAAAGTCCTGCTGCATCATCTGATGCACGGTTGATTCTATAACCTGAAGAAAGCTTCTCTGTGCTTCTTGCAAGGTTTGTGTTTGTGATACCTAACTGTCTGTTAGCATTTAACGCTGTCATATTATGCTGTACTATCATAATGTTTTCCTCCTTGAATTTGCAATGGCTTCCATGCCATTGAGATAATAATTAATAGTTTGCTTTTTCTATCTGTCCGTACACATATAGTTAAAAGCCTATGTTTACCGGAACTAAAATTCTGATAAACCTATAAGTATTAACTTACTCAATATATATATCGGTTGATTGATACATGACTTTAGTACTTTTTGAAATTTTTTTAGTTTTTCCCCAAAAAATCATTTCTTCTGGTCAAGAAAATGCGACTGCCATTCTCTATGCTGATTTGACATATTCTGATAATATGATGTTGCTACTCTGTTTGACTGTTTGAAATCATTTATTGCATGCCGTTTATTTCTTATAAATGTATTGAACTTTGTCTTGTTCTGCTGTTCAAGACTTTCAAGCTGTACTCCTATATCTGTGATACTTCTTATAAGATTCTGCATCTTAAGAATTTCCGATTTATATTCTTCTTTGTTTTCTGAAAGGAACCTGCCCACTTTTGCATAAACAGTGTCAAAGCCTTTGTCAAGCTCCTGCATCTGCCCGATAAGCTTCTCTTTTTTTTCTACTGCTGTATCGAAACCATATACATCAAATTTGTCAATGTCTTTCTCGCTTAATATCATATTCTGCTCTTTTGTCACTAAAAGAAGCTTTTTCAGTACATCAAGCTTCTTTTCTAATGAGTCAGACAGTATCGTTATATACACTCTTTTATTTTCCATATTAGTCACCATTCCGCAAATGTTTTAGATTTAAAAATCTATAAGCCACATTTCAGATTAAGCTCTGTGATAAATCATAATCTTAAACATCTGTGGCACAAAATAATCATACAAAATGTATAATAAAATCACTTATACTACGCTTTACCTTCATTATTAAGACGAACCACTTCTTTCCATGTATCACGCATAGTATGTATATGTGTAAGTGTATCTTTAATAATCTCTACATCTTTCGTCATATTTCCTTCTACAAGTCGTCTGTAAATATAATCATATACCTTTTCAAACTCACCTGCTACCGGATATTTAAAGTCAAGTCCCATTCTAAGTTCCATTATGCAATCCTGTGCTTTTTTTAGATTTTTATTTATCTCTTCAAAATTGTTTGGATCATTTTCCATAAGTTCTATACTCGTATCCGTAAATCTCACTGCCGCATCATAAAGCATACTTGTTAGTTTTGCCGGCGACGCTGTCTTTATTGCATTAAGCTTATATGCCTGTGCTGCATTTCTCTTATTTGGTGTCATTTTTCTTCTCCATTTCTTTTATAATATTTTCACTTATTATTTAATTTATAATATCATATTTTTATTATGTTTACAATTCTAACTATAGCGACGAATAAAAAATATCCGTCGCTATAATCTAATATAAGTTTCACAACAAATTACTATAAAATTGTTTTATATAATATATGCATTAAATACAGTCACTAAAATTTTTAGCTTCCCAGATAACTTGACAATGTATTCTGCTGGCTTTGTATCTTTGCAAGTGCAGTTTCCATTGCACTAAACTGTGAATAATATTTTTCTTCCATATCACTAAGTTTGGACTCCCAATCTGAAATTTCTTTTTTATAGTCAGAAAGCTGTGAAGCCATTTCCTTATCATTATAAAATGTAAGTGCACTACTTAATGTCGTCGTTCCCATCTTTTTATTTAAGCTGTCATAAAGATTTGATGCAAGCCCTGATAATACTTCTTTTACTGTATCCGGATCTTCCTCAAGCATCTGCATAAGTGTATTTGTTGAATCTGCAAACTCATCATCATCCTCATCGCCTTTTATATGAAGAAGTCCGCCCTCATTATAATTCTTTGAAGAAGTCGTAATACCAAGGTTAGCAAGCGAATATGTCTTACCGTTTGATGCAGTCACTGTCCCCATCATATCTGTCTTCAATGTCGAAATAAGGCTATTAAGGGTACTATCTCTGCGGAGAAGTGAATCTTTAATCTTTGTATTCCACTTATCTACTTCGTCGTCAGACATAGCTTTTTTCTGGTCATCAGTAAGTACCTCATAACTGCTTGCTGATGCTGCACCATAATATGTATTCATTGTCTTAAGAATACTGTTGTATTCTGTAATGAACTCTTTGATAGTATCATAAACGGCTGATGTATCATTGCTCACGGTTACATTGACTGTTTCACCTGCTGCTGTCGTTCCAAGAAGATCGAGTGTTACTCCTGCTACTTCAATGCTTGTATTATTGCTTTTAAGTGTTGCTCCATTGTAAACGATCTCTGTATCGGATGCTTCGGTTACAACCATTCCAAGAGAATTTGATGATTCAGATACAGCCGAGCCATCAACATTTTGAAGTCCTAAAGCTGCTAATGCGCTATTTGTTGATGTGATTCCCTTAGATGCAACCTTATTGTATGCTGTCACCGCATTGTTTACTGCCTCTTTTGCAACATTATCTCTTTCTGTTTTTGACTCAAATGTGTACTGTGATGCATCATCTAAGCCAGCATCTGACACATTCTGAGCTGTGATTCCACTTTCTACAAGCGTTGTTATTGCGGCTTTGCTCTCATCTGTTGCCATCTGTTTATCAATGTCTGCTTTTTTCTTTTCATCTTTTTCTTTTTGAATGGCAGTTGCTTTATCCTCATCTGTAAGTGTACCATTAGCATTATACTTATCTTCTATTGCCTTTGCATCTTCATCGGACAATGTATAATTCTTTTCGAGCTTCGATCTGTAAAAAGCTGTTGCCTTACTGTTTGCTTCCGCATCTGCTGAACTTTTTGCTAATGTCTGCAATGTAGTTATATCATCACTTGATATTTCTTTATTTGATGCTATCGCTCCATACACAATAGAATTATATGTCTTTTTCTGATCTGATGTAAGATTTGTTAAACCTACAGCATCGTTAAGATTATTTACAATCGTCTGTCCATCACTTGAATAACCATTTGCAGACAACTTAAATGAATTTTCTTCTCCACTGTCTTTTGAACTAAGGAAAAATCTCTGCTGTTTCTCATCAAATGTAGCATTTAATCCTGCGTTGCTGCAAAAATCTACAAAATCTTTTATAGTTGTGCTGTCATTTACTTCTAAAGCTGATGATTTGTCTCCCACTTCTAATTTAAGTACAGTACCTGATGACATTCCAAGTTCACTTAACTTTGTAGATGATGTTGCTGTTTTGGCTGTTTTTCCATCTGTATCTTTATAATCCAGTTTTCCACTTGTCACATACTGTGCAGATGCTATTTTATTTATTGCGACCTTATATGACCCTGCTGCCGCTTTTGTTGATGCCGTTGCCGTAAGCTTTGTAGAGTCACTCACTGACGCTTTTTTTGTTGAATAATTTGAGCTATATTTCATCTTTGAAAGCGAGTCTTTATAAAATCCATAGATTTTGGTATTAAGACCTTTCCAAATCTCCTGCTTCCACTCAAGCTTCTGCTTTTTATTTTCAACTTTTGTCTGTTTTGTACGCTGTGCTGACATTAGCTGATTTACTATAGACTCTGTATCAAGTCCTGATGTAAGTCCTGTCATTCTTATTGGCATAATAACCCTCCTATTCTAAGCAGGTACACCAAACAATTACCTGATAATGTACCTGTTATCTCTTTTCATCTACTATGATACCTGCAATCTCCCATATCTTTTTGATTGCTTCAAGTGTTTCCTCAGGTGGAACTTCACGGATAACTTTGTCTGTATCCTTGTCAATGATCTTGATAGATATACGCTGAGTTTCTTCATCTATATGATATTTCAACTGAGTATTAGACATTTTTATCTTTGAGTTAGTCTCAGATATAGTGCTGTCTATTGTACTCTTAGCTACCTTTCGATTTTCATTTGCCTGATTTTGCACTTCGCTCTGATTGTTTGAATCGCTATTGCTTTCACTTGGTGTCGCTGCTGCTTTCTGTGTATCATTGACAACTTTAACAGAATTTCCTGAAGTATCTGATACAGGCGGTACATAAGATGATGCTGCTCCTGAGTTTGCTGCTCCTACTGACTTTATTGATTCTATTTCCATAATATTGTCACCTCCGTGTGATTTTCATGTTTGTGTGCTGCTTATCCGAAATTGCAAAAAATCCATTTATATTACATTCCCGAATTTTTATGATTATCCCCGTACAATAAAAATTAAATCTTTGATATAATTACTGATTACTAATTTTTTTGTACCGATACCATTGACATATACTGTAACATTTTTTGTTTCTTTTTGTCTTTTCAATCTGATCTAATCTGATTTGCCATAAATGCAAAAAAACTTACAGCAAATATGAGTTTTTTGCTCTGCTTATTAAACCCAAATCAAAAATGTCATAAACTTCTTTATCCTTTATATCGGCAATTCCACGCCTTATTTTAGGCTTTGCCGGAAAATAACTTATTTAATACTTCTACATCTATTTCACCCTCTGATGCTTTTTTATTTTCATCCTGTATCTGCATATAAATTTCTTTCCTATATATAGGTACGGATTTTGGTGCATTTATTCCTATCTTCACCTGGTCGCCTTTTATTTCAAGCAATGTTATCTCTATGTCGCTGCCTATCATTATCGACTGGTTTATTTTTCTTGCTAATGCTAACATACTACCCTCCATTCCTATTCTTTACTAATATCTTCTATAATCTTATGCTTTATCTTATAGCCACCTTTTTCAAGTATTACCTGGATAGCTTTTCCATTTGCTGCATTTACTATGACCGGTGCTTTCATGTTTACTGATGCATCTTTTACATTCTTTGGTATAGTGGCAAACACAAGAAGAACTATATCTTCATCTTTAAGTTCACCCAGTGGTTCAAGAAGTGCATCTTCAACTACAGGATTATAGTCTTTTATGACATTTAGCGGATTTACAACCGGAAAAGCGAGCGACTTTTCCGTCACACACTGAAGCCATGAGAAAAACGGCTTTTTCTCTGCTTCACTGTCGTATAAAAGAGTGAAGTCCTTATATTCCTCAAATCCCATAATTCCATTTTCAAAGTGAATTATCTTATCATTATCTATTTCTATCTCACCGAAATATTTTGTATCTATTTTCATACAAACCTCCGTTCTGAATTTAATGTGCTCTCGGAATCTCCCGAACGAAGAATTTCGAGATGGATTTTTGATGTACAATAACATTTTCGCAATACATACAAAGTATGTATGCGTACACGGTGTGTACGACGAGAAAATGGAAACAGTATATCGGAAATCCAGCCGAAATGACTCGTTTTGAGAAGATGCCAAAAGCACATATTTAGAATACCTATTTAGAATACCGGAAGTAATGAACCTCTATTCATCACCTCCGGCATCCTTTCCATCTGTTCTAATAAAATAATTTTCGTTTATTTATTATTTATTTTCAATCCAGATTATTCTGAATTTTTAAATATAATCATCAGGTATATCTATATGGCATCATAAAATTTTAAATATAATTAACATTGCCATTTACATATCATCCTAAAATTCTAAATATAATTAAGAAGTGAATTTCCAAGTATCTTAGCCGTTGCTGAGAGTGATGCCTGATAAAGATTGTCCGCCTGTGTAAGATTTATATACACATCCGTAAGACTTACATCTTCATTTTCTGAAAGCTTATCTTCTGCATCTGTCTGTTCATCGAGAAGCTTATTGTATGTGAGCTGTGCTCTATTGTATTTTGCACCGAGTTCAGATGTTGCAACACTTACTTTCTGACCTGCTTCATCTACCATCGTAAGACCCATACCAAAAGCTTCCGTCATTACTTTTCCACGGAGGTCTTTTTCTGTTTCGAGTGATGTCTTAAGACTTTCTAATGTTGCAAGTTTGTCTTTGTCTGTAGTGTTTGATATCATCTTTTCCACTTCATCAAGTTTTGTTTCTACTTCATCGACATATTTTACCGTCTTGGCTATATAGTCTACCATTCTGTAAATATCCGTGCTTATCGCATCCTTTGCCTGCGTATTTACTGTTATGTTCTGACTATAGTTTATCTCATACTGGATTTCCTGATTACTTGGATCTGCATATTTTGTTGTCTTATTGTTGACTGAATCATATGCTGTACATTCAAAATACATTTCCGGTCTGATGTCACCTTTTTCAAAATCATTTTTTACATATGTTACACTGAAATCAGCCTGCTTTGTCTGTATATCCGCATATTTTGTCTTGCCTACGAGCACCTCTCCTGTATCGTAGAGATAAACCATCTCATCATCGCCTACATCATATGCGTTTGTATCTGTTGATGCACGAGTTATAATATTTCCGGATGCTGCCGGTGTTCCTTTATATCCTGCTGCTGCATAAACCTCTGTCTGTGTCTTTCCCGCCGCATCTTTATATGTAAATGAAATTGCTATGCCTGTACCGTTTGAACCTGTTTGATTAAATGCATCTTTTGAGCAATTATCGTAAGAAAGTCTTAACTGATATACATTATTTGTCTTTGCTGTCGCATCTGTATATGTCTGACCGTCCGTTACTGTATCACTGTAATTTGCACCACCTGTTACTACCGTGATGCTGTCAAATGAAGCATATGAAAAATCTTCTTTTATCTGATATGAAAGCTTGTCAGTATTTTCCTCAAATAAAAGTGATGTGTCAGTACGGTACCCGGTAAATACATATCTTCCTGAATAGTCCGTGTTTGCTTCATCCTCAAAGATTGACTTTACATACTGCTGTAAAGTTTTCAATACTGATTTTCTGTCATCTGCCTTGAGATAATCATTTGCACCCTGGTTGAAATATGATTTCATACTGTCAAACTTCTTTGATATATTTTCCAGCGCAGTCTCTGTTGTGTCCATCCAGCTCATGGAATCCTGAACATTCTTCTCAGCATACTGTGTAAGCTGTGAATATGTTGTACGAAGTTTCAGAGAACGAACGGCAACTGTCGGATCATCAGAAGGTCTCTGTATCTTTTTCTGTGTTGTGTACTGATCTGAATATTTTAAAAGACTATTCTTCGCATTTGTAATATGTGCCGAAGCACTATTTGAAATCATAGAATTTGTAACTCTCATGTTATTCCCCCTTGTTTTATCACCTATAATATCGGCTGACATTTTTACACTGAACTGCTAAATTTATACTTTTAAACATTTCTCGATTTGACACCAAACCGTCAGGTTTGGTGTTTTATACTCCAGTCTGATTTATCAGCTTGTCGAGCACCTCATTCATAACTGAAATAACCCTGTACTGTGCATTTAACAGGTTCTGCGTGATAACAAGGTTTTGTGCTTCTTCATCTTCGTCTACACCCATCACAGAAAGTCTTCTGTTTTCAATGGATTTCTGTATATTTTCTGAGTTCGTTGCTGCTGCGACAACTTTACTAGAATCTACACCTATCGTTGCAGTCATTATCTGAAGGAATGCCGTCGGTGTTCCCTGCTTAAATATATTCTGATCGTTTTGCAATGCAACAAGTCTGTCAAGGTTTCCTGATTCTGATAAACCGGTTTTTTCCTGCGGATATTTAGCTGCTGCCATAAGTCTTCCGTCTTTTACAACATTCTTGTTTGCCTGAAAGCGTGCCGCCGTAATTCCATAATATGATGAATGAACATCTCCGTTTGCATCCTCTGTTGAAGACGAGCTGAATGAGAATATGTTTTTTGCATCATCCGGTATAAATATTGTCTCTGTATCATCACCGTCTTTATTGACAAGTGTGTATATTTTTCCTTTTATGCCGTTTTTGCTTACAACTTCTTCTGAATCCTTTTTTATCGTATATTCATTATTTTTAAGGTAATCTATAAGTGTTGCATCATTTTTATCTGCCCCTGCTGTTATTTTCGTCGGGTCTGCAGAGTCATCTATATTTCCTGAGAACGAAAATACTTTGCTTCCATTGAGATAGTAATAACCATCTTTTGTGTTTCTGATAAGTTCAATCATATCCATCTGCTTGTTTGTCTTGCTGTCAAGTCCTACAAACAAATCTACACCATGGTCATTGTTCATATCATATCCTGCATTTTGAAGCTGATTTACATTCGCCGAAAATGTTCTTATAAACTCATTGAGCTGTGACATATAATAAGGTATTCCTCTGAAATCTACCGAATCGCCTATTGATGCCGAATCACCTTTTTTATAAGCTTTTTCTATGTTAGTAGTTGATGTTGCATCAAGATTTTCTGACAATGTAAATGTGTATGTGTATGTTCCATCCAATGCCACTGATACTTCAAATGAATCATATTTATAATCTATGCCTCCTATCGTAAGGCAGGCATTGGACTCCGGTATGCTGAGTTTTGCAAGATCGCAGTTGTTAGCTCCCGTTATCGACTCTGCTGATAATGTGATGGTCGATTTTCCTTTTGCATCCTTGCCTACGCAAGTTCCGTTGCCATTGTCAGTAAGCTTTGCATTAAAGTTTTCACCATTGTTTCCATCTCTTATCTCAAATAATGCCTGAAGTTTTCCTCCAAGTATCGTACTTCTTATATTAAATGTCTGACCGTCACTCCATTTAAGTCCGTAGAGTCCCTGAATATCACACTGATTGTCTTTTGTCGCAGATGTTTCAACAGATATTGTTTTATATGAATATGTGTCTACAAGGATATTACCTCCGAGTGCTACTATGTACTGATGAAGTCCGCTTCCTGTCTCAGGAACTTTTTCCGTGACTTCTACATCGGCAAGTGCCGAAAGTTCATCAAGTATCCTCGCTCTCTGGTCGCGCAGATCGTTTGCCTGTCCTCCGTACACTTCAAGCGAATTTATCTGCTTTGTAAGTGAAGCTAACTGCTCTGCATATGCGTTTATCTGCTTAACCGTAGAACTTATCTCAGTATTTATGTCATTCTGAAGTGTCTGAAGATTCATTGACATTTTCCTTGCATACTCTCCAAGTGAATCGGCATAACCTGCTGCCTCTGCCCTCTTTGTTGTATCCGTGGAATCAGTCGTCATATTTATAAGTGATTTAAAGAATGAATCAAGCGATGTTGAAAGTCCCCCACTCTTGTCATCCTTTACATATAAATAATCTTCTATGCTGCTCATATAATATTTTGCCGCATCATAATATCCAAATGTTGTTGTACTTTTTCTGTACTTATAGTCATAATAAGAATCTCTTGTATTTGCTATCTCAGTAACCTCAACACCGGTACCCTGCATTCCAAATGATGTTCTGAGCGACAATGCATTTTTTGCCTGCTGGTTTACCACCTGCTTTGAATATCCTTTTGTCTTAGTATTGGATATGTTGTGTGCTGTTGTATTTAACACGGCATTGTATGTGTTCATTCCGGATACAGCTATGTTTAATCCAAAAAATGTTGATGCCATATATTTTCCTCCCCTGAATTTATATGTACTCCCGGCAACTTCTAAAGGAAAAATCCTGAGATGGATTCGTTCTTAGAAGATACTGACAGTACATTTATATGTTTTATCCGAGTCTTTCAAGCAGATGTTCAAGCATCTGATTTACTACATTTATATATCTCGACGCTGCGTTGTATGCGTGCTGGTATGTCAAAAGGCTTGCAAGTTCTTCGTCCGTTGATACACCGGCTATCTGCTGACGCTTTTCCTCATCCTGTTGTACTTCTTTTTCCTGATTATCTACTATCGTCTGCCATACACTTCCTCTTGTACCAAAGTTTCCTATCATTTCATTGTAATATTCATCAAATGTATATGAAGTTTTGGTATTGGGGTCAAGCACTGCAAAATCTGACTTCCATGCCGTGAGAATTTTCTGATATATATCCTGTGCATATGCACCTGAATCTCCTCCGGTTGAATTTTCCTTTACCGGCAAAAGCGAATAATCAGCAAGTATGTCAGGATTTATCTGAAGATTTGTGATAGTGTACATTGTTGTCTTGTCAGTGTAACCGTCTTTATCATCATGATAATTATATGTATATTTGCCGTCTGTCTTGTCTTGTTCTATTGATACATTTTCTTCATTGTAAACATATAATGTATATGTTCCATCGCCATTGTCTTTTGCAAGTCCCAGCGGATTTCCGTCTGAATCTACACAGCTGTCGGAATAAACCTGATGGTCAAGAGTTATCTTTGTATATCTTGACATACCTGTTCTGACAAACAGCTCTGTTCCGATAGTTTCATCATCATCTGCTCCTACCGGACTGTTCGTGACATCAAGCAGCTTATATTTTTTGGATGTATCGAGCTTAAATGTTATATCATTGCCGTTTGCATCTTTTGTTGTACCCTCAACTGCACTTTTTATCGTAATCCTGTCATCATCATTTTTATCCTTTAGATTTGGGCAGAACACATCATTTAACATTGTTACAACTCCATTTATAAGAAGGTCAAACTGTGCTTCTGCCTGTGTAAGTATTGAATTTCCTATAGTGTTGTTGTAAAGCTCAACCTTGTCTTTATATTTGCCATAATCTGTATCATATAATGTCTGATTGAACGAACCATCCGCATTCAGATACTTTTTATCATTTGGATTGGGCTGCTGTGGAACATCACTGTAAACTGCATTTTTATTTCCTCTTGCCGTAAGTATTCCGTAAAGTGTACCTGTATCTGTCTTTTTAGCTGTCGAATACGCTTCATCCTGCTTGTAGACATCTCCGAAACCATTACTTTCCCATACAACATTATAAAGACCTGTCTGTGTGGCACTTTCCGTTTTCATATGAAATGCCTTTGTCTCTATAACCAGTGGTGCATTGTTTATATATATCTGAACTTTGCCATCTATATCTTCGTTGTAGGTATAGTATGTATATTTTGCAAGTTCATCCATGAGAAGATTTCGCTGATCACGGTAATCATTGGCATTTTCAACACCGGATGCCTCCTTTTCAGCTATCGTCTTATTTAATGCTGCTATCTTGTCTGCTATATCATTTACTTCTTTTACCTGTTTCGCCACTTCCGTATTCAATCCGCTTTGATACTTTGTAATGGCTGTATAAGCATTTTTTGCTGTTTCTATAAATGATTCGCACTGTGCTATAAAAAGCTGTCTGTTTACTACACTTTCAGGATTTGTTGACAGGTTCTGAATAGCTTCCCACATACTTTCCATAGAGTTTCTAAACTCTACACCCTCATTTTCACCGAAGATGTCCTCTACTTCCTGCTCACATTCAACCTGTTTTTCATAGAATGTCTGTCTGCTGACCTGCAATCTGTACTCTTTATCAAGAAACATATCTCTTATCTGACGCACATCTGCGACATATGTTCCCATTCCTATCTTCATAGCACCATTATTTGATACTTTGAAAGTCTGATAATACATATCCTTCTGGATTGTCTGCTGCCTCGTATATCCTGCTGTCTTTGTATTGGCAAGATTGTGTGCTGTCGTGTTAAGACCCGATGATGCAGCATTTAATCCGGAAACCCCGTTTTGTAAACTTGCGAATAAGCTCATCTTTTTCCTCCATACTCTTTAATCCACTCCCGGTATCTTCTGAACGAAGAATTTTGAGAGCACCTTTTATAGTTTAAATTAAAAAAAGAATGTACACCGTATAATCATAATCTTATCAGATGCTTATAGCTATACGCTGTACACTCCTAATGCATAGTTTTTAAAACCATGCATCTTTAAGAATATACTCCGTAAGAACTACTGTTTTGCATCAAATCCGCCTCTGCTTGAATCTGTGTAGCTTGTAGCGGCATTGCGATTATAATTGTTATTTCCCGGCGACATCCTTGTGCTTTTAATATAGTTCATATTGAACTCTATCATTTCTAGGGAATTTTCTATAAGTTCTTTATTTTTCTGATTGGCAATCACCAGCCTGTTCATAACCTGTCTCAGCGAGTCATGAAGCATATTGAGCTTTTTACGCTCATCCGGCTGCTTACATAATATATTGCCAAGTGTGGCAAGATCCAATTCCTTTGAATCCTTATTTAAAACAACGCTTATATTCTGAATGACTTTTTCCCTTTTCCTGTCAACAATACTTACTTTGTCAACAAGTAACTGTTCTTTGTCAGTAATCTTTTTGAGCTCTTTTAAATCCTCTTTTATAAGCACCTGCGTTTTTTTCTCCGATATTGGTGCAAGCTCTTCATAAATATCTCTCTCCTCTGATAAAACCTCAAGGAGTTCATCCATTAAACTAGCCAAATCTTTTTCCTCTTTTTTCATACCGGGGCATCCATTGCCAACGGCTTACTCTAAAAAATCGAATCGAAGTATTTACCTATCATCTTGTCTGCAATTTCTGCCGCTGATACATTGTAAACACCACTCGTAACAGCTTCTTTAAGTTCAGCAACTTTGTCCTCCCTGATATCGGAAGAAGTTTTTACTGCTGCCTTTGCTGTCTGGTAATCCTTTGCTGACTGCGATATTTCAAATTTGTCTGATGTATCGTTTTCTTTGTTCTTTAATACTTTTTTAGGTTTGCTCGTCTGGTATAACTGACTTACCTGATTTAATGCATCTATCCTCATATTATCACCACCTAATCAAAACTTGTGATTTTAAGATTCCACAACATATTATCTGTATTTTCAACACAGATAATATGCGTAAATTTCATTTTCATACTATTTATCGACCTTAAGTAAAAAAAACTTTACCTGTATTCAGATATAATTCAAAAAGACACCGCCAAATTTTACCGGTGTCTTTTTTTCTTTTTATGCAATTTGAACAAATCCGCAACAGTTTAATAATTGTCAATACTTAAGTCCGCATATTGTATCGCATAACATTTTCTTATTTTTTAATATTTAACATCTTTGAGTATGTCGCAGAAATCAAATGTCGCAAAGTAATCCTTTGGTGTCTCAGCACGTCTTATCATCTGAACACTTCCGTCCTCTTTAAGGAGAAGTTCTGCTGATTTTAATTTACCGTTGTAGTTGTAGCCCATCGCAAATCCGTGTGCTCCTGCATCATGTATAAAGAGATAATCTCCCATGTCAATCTTTGGAAGCATACGGTCAATGGCAAATTTATCATTGTTTTCACAGAGTGAACCTGTTACATCGTATTTGTGGTCGCATGGCTCATTTTCTTTGCCGAGTACCGTGATGTGGTGATATGCACCGTACATTGCAGGACGCATAAGGTTTACCGCACAGGCATCAACTCCAATATACTCTTTGTATATATGTTTTTCATGAATTGCTTTTGTTACGAGTCCGCCATATGGTGCGAGCATGAAACGCCCAAGCTCTGTAAATATTGCCACATCTCCCATGCCTGCCGGTACCATTATCTCATCAAATTTCTTGTGTACACCCTCACCGATAATTGCTATATCGTTTGGCTCTTTATCCTCTGTATAAGGGATTCCAACACCACCTGAGAGGTTGATGAACTTAATCTCAACTCCTGTCTTTTCTTTAAGCTCTACAGCGAGTTCAAAGAGGATTCCTGCAAGTGTAGGATAGTAATCATTGCTTACTGTGTTGCTGGCAAGGAATGAATGTATTCCGAAATATTTTGCTCCCATTGATTTAAGTCTCTTGAAAGCTTCTATCATCTGCTCTTTTGTCATGCCATACTTGGCATCTCCAGGGTTGTCCATTATGTCTGTTCCCATCTTAAACACTCCGCCTGGATTGTAACGACAGCAGATAGTCTCAGGGATTCCTGCAACTTCGTCAAGAAAATCTATATGTGTAATATCATCAAGGTTTATATATGCACCGAGTTCTTTTGCTTTTTTGTACTCAGCTGCCGGTGTAACATTTGATGAAAACATTATATCGTCATTCTTAAAGCCGCAAGCCTCTGACATCATAAGCTCCGTGAGTGATGAACAATCAACACCGCATCCCTCTTCCTGGAGAAGTTTTAAGATAAATGGGTTTGGAGTTGCCTTTACCGCAAAATACTCACGATAACCTTTGTTCCATGAGAATGCCTTTTTAAGTCTGCGTGCATTTTCTCTGATGCCCTTTTCATCGTAGATGTGAAAAGGTGTAGGGTATGTTTTTGCTATTTCTTCAATCTGTTCTTTTGTTACAAATGGTGTCTTTTTCATGTTGTGTCGTCCTTTCTTAAAGCCGGTCTTTTGCTTTGTTAGTAAATATACCACTTCTTATGGTATCAAAAATCAATTTAGGTTTCAATACCCTAACCGGAGAAATTTTATTCCCTTATCTTCGACCTCAATGCCTTGTCATTCCTTTTTCGTACTTTTATCTTCTTTGCCGAAAATTTCTTTCCGTCATGCTCAATCGTCTCAGTTTCTTTTGAGATAACCTCCGCATACCACGCATAATCATCTGCTGCCATCGTTATTCCCTTTACTCCCTTGCTGGCTTTCTTCAGTTCATTTACCTGTGAGAGCGGAAATCTCAGCGATGCTTCTTTGTGGGTTATTATGACTACACTGCTGTCTTCTGAGATGGATTCTTCATCACTTAGCGGTCTGACTGCTATAAGTTCGTCTCCATCATCGAGCTTTGTTGCATTTATAGTTGAGCGTATCGTTTCAAACTCTATTCCAGATACAAGTTTTACAAGTCCGTTTTTTGTAGCAAATAAAAGCTGTGAGTTAAACAGGTCTTCAAATGCTATATATATAAGCACTTCATCATTTCCAAGTTTGCATAAAGACTGGATAAGCACACCCTTATCCCTGTTTCTTCCTTTTGGTACCGCTGACATTTTTATCTGGTGCATAAATCCGTTTTTCGTGAATACACAGAGTTTGTCAGTGTTTCTTATCTGTAGCTTGTGCGTATATTCGTTTAATGATTCAGCCGATATTCTCGAATAACTTGACTCGTCCACCGATTTGCAATAACCAAATCTGTCGATAAGTACATAGAGGTCTTCTTCTTTTACTTCCTCAACATATTTTCCTGCGTCCATATTTGTGAGTATTGTGCGTCTTCCTCTGCCAAACTGCTTTTTATAATTTTTAAGCCTTTTCTTTATTACTTTGTGCAATTCAGCTATATTTCCAAGTATGTTGTTGTATTCTTCTATATTTGAAAGAAGCTGATCGTTTTCCTGATGAAGCTTTAAAAGTTCAAGTCCGATAAGTTTACTTAAAGGCATCGCAAGTATCGCATCTGCCTGATTTTTTGTAAAATCAAGTTTTGCTGCTGCCTTTTCTGATTTCTGAGACTTGAATTTTATATCGGTCGTAACTCCGTTTATAAGACAGTTTTTCGCCTGTTTTACGGAATTGCTTCCACGAAGTATCTCTATGATAAGGTCTATCACATCTGTTGCTTTTATAAGACCTGCCACTATCTCAAGTCTTGCTTTTGCTTTTTCTAAAAGATGCTCGTACTCTTTTGTGTAAAGTTCTTCCTGAAATTCCACAAATTCCTGTACAAGTCCTTTTAATGTAAATGTTATAGGCTGCTTATCTTTTACGGCAAGCATATTTACGCCGTATGTGTCTTCAAGTGCTGTTTTCTGGTAAAGTCCGTTTAAGAGGTTTTCTGCATTTCTGTCTTTTTTAACTTCTACTACTATCCTTATTCCCTCTTTTGATGACTCGTCACGCACATCGTATATCTCATCAAACACCTTATCTTTTGAAAGTGACACAAGATTTTCAAGAAGTTTTGTCTTGTTTCCTGCGACGGTGTACGGTATCTCGGTTACAACTATATTTTTTCTTCCATTTGTACCGTTTTCTATCTCGGCTTTTGCACGAAGTTTTATCTTTCCCTCGCCCGTGTCATATATATCAAACAAATCATCCGTGTTTGTTATCGCCGCACCTGTCGGAAAATCAGGTCCTTTTATGTATTTCATAAGTCCTTTTGTTGAAATTTCCGGATTGTCCATATATGCGATAACTCCGTCTATAACTTCGCCCGGATTGTGCGGCGGCATATTGGTTGCCATTCCGACTGCAATTCCCGTTGTTCCGTTTATGAGGAGATTTGGCAGGGTTGCCGGAAGAACGAGAGGCTCTTTTTCACTCTCATCAAAGTTTGGTCCAAACGGCACAAGACCTTTATCGAGATTTTCAAGCATCGTCATCGCAGTCTTTGACAGTCTTGCCTCAGTGTATCGCATAGCTGCCGCACCGTCACCGTCTATCGAACCGAAATTTCCGTGTCCGTCAACAAGCGGCAGTGAAAGCGAATACTCCTCCGTCATATGCACAAGTGCATCATAGATGGAGCTGTCACCGTGAGGATGATACTTACCCATCGTATCACCGACAATACGTGCACTCTTTCTGTGGGGCTTGTCAGGTGCAAGGCCTAGCTCATCCATAGCATAAAGAATCCTTCTCTGAACAGGTTTCAAACCGTCCCTGACATCAGGAAGTGCTCTCGCTATGATAACACTCATCGCATAATCTCTATATGAATTTCTCATCTCCTCAGAGAAATCAAGCTGAATAATTGGTTGTTCCTTTGTTTTCATTTTATTCTCCTTAAATTACTATATATCCAGATTTGCATACTGTGCTTCTTCCATTATAAACTGCCGTCTCGGCGGCACATTACTGCTCATAAGCGTCGTCGTCGCATCGTCCGCATCCACGCTGTCACTTATCGTTATCTGTGCGAGCAGTCTGCTCTCAGGATCAAGTGTCGTTTCCCAGAGCTGTGACGCGTCCATCTCACCAAGTCCTTTGTAACGCTGTATGCTTACTATCTTATTATTTTTATTTTTTCTAAACTTTTCAAGTTCAAAGTCATTAAATACATATTCAGAATTTTTCTTCTTTGTCTTTTTGTCAAGTGCCTCATAATCAACCTTGTAAAGTGGTGGAAGACCTCTGTATATTTTTCCTGAATAGATAAGTTCAGGCATAAAACGGTAGAAAAATGTGAGCAGCAATGTGCTTATATGTGCTCCGTCAACATCGGCATCAGTGAGTATTATTATCTTGTCATATCTGAGTTTATTTATATCAAATTCATCACCTATACCACAACCGAATGCTGCTATCATTGATTTTATCTCATTATTTAACAATATTTTTTCAAGTGATGCTTTTTCTACATTTAATATTTTTCCTCTGAGCGGAAGAACCGCCTGTGTTTTTCTATTTCTCGCCGTTTTCACCGTACCGCCGGCTGAATCTCCCTCGACTATGTAAACCTCACATTCCTCCGGATTTTTGGAAGTACACGCAGCAAGTTTACTCTTTGTGTCCACATCGTTTAACTGCTTTAATACGGTATTTCTTGCCTTGTCGCTCGCTTTTCTCGCATTGTAACTTTTTACGGAGTTGTCGAGTATCGCCTGAAGTACATTTATGTTTTTATCGAGATAACGCTGTATCTCTGTCGTCACGACCTCGTCCACCGCCGTTTTTGCGTCAGTATTTCCAAGTTTTGTCTTTGTCTGCCCCTCAAACTGCGGGTCAGGATGCTTTATTGAAATGATTGCCACAAGTCCGTTTCTTATGTCTTTTCCATCGAAATTTTCATCTTTATCCTTGAGCACTCCAAGCTCCCTCGCATACTGGTTCATAACTCTTGTAAGTGCCATCTTAAATCCTGTCACAAGCGTACCGCCGTCTACTACATTTATCCTGTTGCAATATGGATTTATCTGCTCAGAAAAGTTTGTAGTATATTGAAGAGCCACTTCGACCTCTATATCCCCGCTTGTCCCCTCAAAATAAATCGGCTCTTTATGGAGCACATGAGCATCCCTGTTTATATATGAAACAAAGCTTTTTATGCCATGTTCTTCGAGATATATTTTCTCCTCGCCGTCATTTTCATTTTTAAATACAAGTTTGAGATTTTTGTTAAGATATGCTATCTCTTTAAGTTTTTTCTTTATGACTTCCGCCTTAAAATGTATAGTCTCAAAAATCTCAGCATCAGGATAAAATGTTACTTTTGTTCCCGTCGCTGATTTTGCACATTTACCGACCGGCTCTAAGGCACCATTCTTAAGTTCCGTAACAGGATGGCCGCCGTCTTTATATTCATCTCTGTAAACAAGTCCGCCTCTTTTCACCTCAACTATCATATGTGTTGAAAGGGCATTTACTACTGACGAGCCAACACCGTGAAGCCCACCTGACACCTTGTAGGCTGAGTTTCCAAATTTGCCGCCCGCATGAAGTATCGTATATACCACACGCACCGTCGATACTTTTTTTGTCGGATGTATATCTACCGGAACTCCTCTGCCGTTATCTTCTATGCTGATTCCTCCGTCTTTTTTCATCGTTATATGTATCTCATTACAAAATCCCGCAAGATGTTCGTCTATACTGTTGTCTAATATTTCCCATATAAGATGGTGAAGCCCCCTCGAACCGGTAGAACCTATATACATACCCGGTCTTTTTCTGACTGCTTCAAGTCCTTCAAGTATCACTATCTCTTTTCCTGTATAGTCGCTCATTACGCCCTCCATTTTAATAAATATCTACTCCCGGTATCTTCCGAGAGTAGATTAAATCACAGGTAATTACAAGACTGTTTGTTATAAGAGTCTCGCAACTCCCTATTAATAAATCACTATCTGCCGTCTGTCTGTTGTTCTTAATTTTCACATAACAAAACTGTATATATCAGAACAAAATAAATATCAGCAGCAAACTGACACGAACAAACATTTGCATATTATAACAGAAAATCTTAAAAAATGCAAAAAAAATCTGTGCAGCCCGATATAAAACATAACAGTTCAGCCTTTCATTTCTTACATTCATAAACCTGCCAGCGAGCTGTCAGTCGCTGCTTTGCAGCTTAAGTTTACTTCATTTCATAAATGAAAGGCTATTCCGCCCCAAAAAACAAGTCAATAATACATTGAGCAAGCTCATGTATTATTGACTTATCTTTTTTGGGCTGAACTGTTACATAAAACCACACAGATTTTTAATTTTAATCAGTGAACAACTTAGTCCTCTGCTTTTTCTTCTTCTGAATCTTCTTTCTCCGAAGCTTCTTCACCTTCCATATCAAGTGTCACATATTCTCTGTCACCTGATTCGTCATCATCTGATGTCTCGTTTTCTTCATCTGATTCTTCGTCATCATCTGAAGCATCGTCATAGTCATCGTCGAAATCTTCATCAAATTCCTCGTCAAACTCATCGAAATCTTCATCTCTGTTTAAAAGATCGATTCCGCAGAATTTCTTAAGGCAATAAACAACTCCGCAGGCTGCACCTGCAACTGCCGCCACTCCCGCAACAAATTTTAAAAATTTCTTCATATAAAACCTCCTTAAATGTTTACGAAACTATGATTATCCGTAATTATATCGTGCAATTAACACAACATGTAATCAGTCTCGTAATTACCTTTTTCTATCTTGTTGTAAGTTTATGTGTAATATGGAACAAGTATGGATCAAGGTCTTTTGACATTGAAAGTGCTTCCTGGATATCAAAGTCTACAAACTCTCCTTCTTTGTATCCTACAACTCTGTTGCTCTTACCTTCACATAAAAGCTCAACTGCCATTGTACCCATAGCTGATGCAAATACTCTGTCCTTACATGTAGGATTACCGCCACGCTGAATGTGACCAAGTATTGTAGCTCTTGTTTCTACACCTGTGGCAACCTCGATTATCTTTGCCATCTCTGCTGAGTTTCCTACTCCCTCTGCATTTACAATAATATGGTTTTTCTTACCGAGTTTTCTTCTATCCTGTATCTTTGTAATAATCCTCTGAATATCACCATGATATTTCTCTGTAGTAAGTATATATTCTGCACCGCTTGCTATACCTGTCCAAAGTGCTATATGACCTGCCGTGCGTCCCATAACCTCTACAACACTGCATCGTTCATGTGACTCGGATGTATCCCTTAATTTGTCGATGGCTTCCATAGCTGTGTTTATCGCCGTATCAAATCCGATAGTGTACTCGGTACAGGCAATATCAAGGTCAATGGTTCCCGGAACTCCGATAGTGTTTATACCCTGCTCTGAGAGTCTGCTCGCTCCGTTGAACGAACCGTCACCACCGATAACAACTATACCGTCAATACCATGCTTGCGGCAGATATCCGCTGCCTTTTTCTGATATTCTTTCTTTTTAAATTCAAGACATCTTGCAGTATAAAGAATAGTACCGCCTGTCTGGATAATGTCAGATACAGAAAGATTGTTCATGTCTATGATATCTTCCTCTAAAAGACCTGCATATCCTCTCCTGATTCCTTTTACTTTTAATCCGTTTGAAATTCCGGTGCGGACAACTGCCCTTATCGCAGCATTCATTCCTGGTGCATCACCACCACTTGTCAGTACACCAATAGTCTTAACAGCATTACTCATAATGTCCTCCTTAAGTATCGTCAAATAAAAACGTTAGTATAAATTTTCCGAAACAATAAGTATAGTACAATAAGTGTTGTCTGACACACAAAGTGCGTACAGTAACCGTAATCGTCCTTACATAAATTTTACTATTACTTATTCTCATTTATCCAACATAATTTTACGGCAAATCCAATTATTTTTCAATACTCTTTTCACGAATTGCGAGTGCCTCTTTCGGCATAAACTTAAAATTGTCATCTTTTACGAGTTTTCTCGCATCAACACCTCTGCTTTTTGGAAGTCTTTTAACCTGTTTTTCTTTTGCAACATATATACATACTAAATCTTTTCCATCATATGGCAGGAGGTTTTTATATAATTCCTGTTCTTTATCAACAAACTCCTCCATATTTTCAAACCGTATCCACAATTCGCACGGTATTCTGTCAAAAGGTATTATATCACGGCAGATAAGTTTTGCTGCTCTGTTCTCCGATGTTTGAACCCTGCCCCTGACAAATATCTTCGCATCATCAGTAAGAAGCGGCTTAAGTCTCTCGTAATCCCTCGGAAATATTGTTATCTCTATAGTTCCATAAAGATCTTCAAGCTGTATATATGCCATAAGCTTGTTTGAGGATTTTGTAACTTTTACATTTTTATCTGCTATCATACCGCCGACAATAACATTCTGTCCGTCCTCGACTTTTGCAGATGACTCTTCATCATCCTCAGACACCATAAAGTCAAGAGATGTATTTGTGCAGTTTTTTTCCATAAGCTCCGTATAATCATTTAAAGGATGCCCACTTATATATATACCCAGAACTTCTTTTTCAAATCCCAAAAGTTCTTCTTTTGCATACTCATCAATTTCGGGATACTTTATCTCATTTGCTTTGTCAAGGTCATCATCACCCATATCAAAAAGTGACATCTGCCCTGCAATTGCATCTTTCTTTTCCCTGTTTACGGCATCTAACATAGAATCATAAACCATCATTTTCTGACGGCGGTTTCCGGGCATAGAATCAAGTGCCCCTGCTTTTATAAAGTTTTCTATCGTGTGCCTGTTTATCTCTTTTGAGGTGAGGCGCATCATAAAATCATGCATTGACTCAAATTTCCCGCCACGCTCTCTTTCCGCCACGATTGCTTCGATAACCGGCTCTCCTACACCTTTTATGGCTGACATTCCAAAGCGTATTGCCCCGTTTGCCACATGAAATCTGCTGAATCCCTCGTTTACATCGGGCGGCAGTATGTCTATACCAAGACTTTTACTGCTCATTATATATGAGATTACTTTTGCGGTATTGTCTTTTACTGATGTGAGAAGTGCCGCCATAAATTCAACGGGATAATAGCATTTTAAATATGCGGTCTGATATGACACGACTGCATATGCCGCTGCGTGTGATTTGTTGAAAGCATATTTGGCAAAATCTATCATCTCATCATATATCTTGTTTGCCGTTTTTTCATCTATTCCGTTTGCGATGCAGCCTTTTACACCCTCTTCCCCGTTGCCATACACAAAGTTTTTACGCTCTGCCTCCATGACTTTTGTTTTCTTTTTTGCCATCGCACGGCGCACGAGATCGCTTCGCCCGAAACTGTAGCCTGCAAGATTTCTTACTATCTGCATTACCTGCTCCTGATACACGATACAGCCGTATGTCGGTGCAAGTATCGGTTCAAGCTGTGGACAATCGTAAACTATGCTGTCACGGTTTGTCTTTCCGGCAATATATTTTGGTATAAAGTCCATCGGTCCGGGACGGTAAAGTGAGATACCTGCTATAACATCCTCCATGTTCTGAGGTTTAAGTTCTTTCATAAACTGCCTCATACCCGGACTTTCAAGCTGGAACACACCCTCTGTTTTTCCTGTTCCTATCATCTCAAACACTTTTTTGTCATCGTAATTTATATCCATCATAGTGTCATCGGCAAGTCCTGCCATGTGTGCCGCATTCTGGATAACGGTGAGTGTCCTAAGACCGAGAAAGTCCATCTTCAAAAGGCCAAGTTCCTCTAAGGTCGTCATGGTGTACTGCGTTGTTATTGTTCCGTCGGATGCCCTCGACAACGGTACAAACTCATCTACCGCCTCAGGACTTATAAGAACTCCCGCCGCGTGCATTGATGTGTGGCGTGGCAGTCCCTCAAGTCTCATAGACATATCTATAAGATTTTTTGCCTGCTCATCACTGTCATAAAGTGCTTTTAATTCAGGATTTTCCTTAAGTCCCTTTTCTATCGTAATACCAAGTTCCATAGGAATTGCCTTTGCCACAGTATCGACAAAATTAAGCGGCAGGTCTAATACTCTACCCACATCCCTTATGGCATTTCTCGCCGCCATAGTTCCAAATGTAACTATCTGAACAACACGGTCTTTTCCGTATTTTTCCATTACATATTTTATGACTTCAGGCCGTCTTTCATAACAAAAATCTATATCTATATCGGGCATTGTAACTCGCTCCGGATTTAGGAAACGCTCAAAGAGAAGGTCATACCTAAGCGGGTCTATATTTGTAATACCAAGTGTGTAGGATACGACACTTCCCGCTGCCGAACCTCGTCCCGGTCCTACGCTTATGCCGTGGTCCCTCGCATATTTGATAAAATCCCACACGATAAGGAAATAATCGACAAATCCCATTGTGTGGATTGTCTCAAGCTCATATTCAAGTCTCTCTTTAAGTTCCTTGTCAGGATTTCCATATCTTCTTACAAGTCCCTCATTACAGAGTTTATTTAGATATTCCCATGCCGTATAGCCGTCAGGTACATCGTACTGCGGCAGTTTGTAATTGCCAAATTCTATCTCGACATGACATCTGTTTGCAATCTTTTCCGTATTTTCCAATGCTTCAAGTGCATACGGAAAAAGCTGTTTCATCTCGTCCTCAGACTTGAGATAATACTGACCACCGTCATATCTCATCCTGTCCTCATCGGTAACCTTTTTCTGTGTCTGTATGCAGAGAAGTATGTCATGTGCTTTCGCATCATCAGCCATTATGTAGTGCACATCATTTGTCGCAACAAGTTCTATACCTGTCTCCTGACTCATCCTGAGCAATCCCTGGTTTACGGTCGCCTGATCCGGTATTCCATGATCCTGAAGTTCCAAAAAGAAATTGTCCTCTCCAAATATGTCCCTTAACCTGATTGCTTCTTTTTTTGCCTCATCATAAAATCCCTGTCTTAAATTTGTTGCAACGATACCTGCAAGACAGGCACTCAAAGCGATAATTCCCTCATGAAACCGTTCAAGCACTTCATAATCCACTCTTGGCTTATAATAAAAACCCTCGGTAAATCCTCTTGAAACAATCTTCATAAGATTGGCATAACCTTTATCATTCTCTGCGAGCAGAACAAGATGATTATATCTGCCCTCGCCTTTGTCATTTTTCTTCTCAAATCTTGACCCCGGTGCAACATAAACCTCACAGCCTATGACCGGATTTATATCTGCCGCCTTTGCTGCCCTGTAAAAATCTATAACACCATACATATTTCCGTGATCCGTTATGGCAAGATTTTTCATACCAAGCTCCTTTGCCCTGTTCACAATCTCACCAATCTTGCAGGAACCGTCAAGCAGTGAATACTGTGTATGGACATGAAGATGCGTAAAACTCATGACTTTCCCCTTTCTAAATATAAAAAAGCGAACTATGCTGCCTAATGCAACCGTCCGCTTTAAACTTTATCTCAGGCAATACTTTTCTATGCATTGGCTGTGCTTAAGTACTTTACTATATCATCCATTGCTGTCTGCTCATCATCTCCATTGGCCGAAACTACAACTTCCTCGCCTGCCGTGAGTCCGAGTGTCATCATACCCATGATACTTTTTGCATTCACTTTTCTATCATCACACTCAACATAAATGCTGCTGTTGTACTGGCTTGCAACCTGAACCAATACGGCTACCGGTCTTGCCTCCAAACCATTTTGAAGCTGAATCTGAATCTTTTTTGTAATCATGTTGTTCCTCCTTTTATCAGACAGATTACTTAAAATTTTTATAAATTCATATTTTCCTTTTCCTGTCTGATTTCGTTTGCAATATTGCTTAGTTTTTTCAAACGGTGATTGACACCTGACTTGCTTATTGGTCTGTCAAGCATCTTTCCAAGTTCCTGCAGGGAACTGTCAGGATATTCAAGTCTCAACTCGGCTATCTCCTTTAGTCCGTCCGTAAGTGCACTAAACCCCCTATTACATTGAATATACTTAATATCTTCTATCTGCCTTGCAGCAGTATTTACTATTTTTGAAATATTTGCAGTTTCACAATTCACCTGCCTGTTGACAAAGTTGCGCACTTCTTTAACAATGCGTACATTTTCAAATTCCATAAGTGCCTTATGTGCTCCTATGACATTTAAAAAATCAACAATCTGTGCCCCCTCTTTTATATAGACGACCTGATATTTTTTTCTCTCGACTATCTTCGCATCAATTTCAAAACAGCTCATTGCTTCTTTTAACTGCTGTGCAAGTGAGACGCTTGTCACGGCTATCTCAAGATGATAGCCTTTTTGAGGGTTGGTAACTGAACCGGCAACCATAAATGCTCCACGCAGAAACGCCCGTTTACAGCAGGTGTTCCTGATTATAAGCTGATTTACGGCATTAAAATCTCCCCATGTGTCCTCATCACTTAAAAGTTTTATCGTTCTTAGCACTTCAAGTACATTTTCACTGTCTTTTATACAGATAAAATAGTTTTTTGAGCGAGCCATAAGATTGTGCGTTCTTATCATCACTTCCGGCGATATGTCAAACATGCACTTTAATAACATATAAGATTTCTTTGCAACTGTCAAGTTCTCTGTTCGCATTTCAATGTAATTTTCATTTTTAAAATCTCTTTTTATATGTCCCGTAAGTGCGAATATCACTGCAAGCTGGGCTATCTGACAATGTCTTCCTTTGTCATACTGTTTTCCAATTTCTTCCTTTACATCACTTGCAAACGACATTAATTTTCTCCCTTTGTTTTGGCATCCTTTTCTATATCCCTGTGCTCAACTTTAAGACTGTATGGAAGTTCCTGCATATGCTTTGCAAGTGCATTTGCAAGTGATACCGAACGATGCTTTCCTCCCGTACAGCCTATTCCTATAACAAGCTGGTTTTTCCCCTCAGTGATATAATTTGGAACAAGAAATTTTATCATATCAAATAATTTTTCATCAAATTCTTTTGCCTGTTCCGATTTCATAACATAATCATACACTTCAAAATCATTTCCCGTTTTTTTCTTTAACTCCGGAATATAGTACGGATTTGGTAAAAATCTCACATCAAAAACAAGGTCACAGTCTGCCGGTATCCCGTATTTAAATCCAAATGACAGTATCGTGATAAAAAAGTTCTGATACTCTTCGTTTTCTAAAAATATCTTGTCAATCTCCTGTTTGAGTTCACGCACCAGCATATGACTTGTATCCATAATATAGTCGGCGTGTTTTTTTATAAACTGGAGTTCTTCTCTCTCTGCCTCTATCGCTTTGTCAACCCTGCCTTGCAAGGCAAGAGGGTGATTTCTTCTTGTCTCTTTATATCTCTTAACTAGCACATTGCTGTCAGCATCAAGAAAAAGTATCTCATACGGATAGCCGTTTTCTCTCATTTCATTGAGTGTTTTATCAAGATGTGAAAGTCCCTCAAGATTTCTGATGTCTATACCAAGTGCCAGTTTTTCTATGCTGTCAGTTTCACATATAAACATTTTTGTAAGTTTTGGTATAAGTTTTACCGGAAGGTTATCTACACAAAAATATCCTATATCCTCAAGCATTTTAAGCACTGAGCTTTTCCCGGCTCCTGACATTCCCGTAACTATTACAAAACGCATATTCATCCTCATTTCTTTAACTCCATCCTAGTTTTCTTACTTCCATTTCAAGTATGACTCCAAACTTTTTCTCTACTTCTTCTCTTACATGAGTTATAACAGCTTTTGCTTCCTCGCAGGTTCCACCGCCGACATTTACGACAAATCCACAATGCTTCTCTGACACCATGACATTTCCGACACGGTAACCTCTTAGCCCTGCATCATCGACAAGTTTTCCGGCAAAATATCCCTCCGGTCTTTTAAATGTACTTCCGGCACTTGCATATTCAAGCGGCTGTTTATCCCGTCTCCTTGTCGAAAAATCTTTCATCTTTGCAAGTATTTCCTCTTTTTTGCCCTTCTTTAAAGCAAATTCAGCTGATAAAACTACAAGATTTTTTTTCTGTATTATACTGTTTCTATATGAAAGTTCTAATTCTTTATTTGTCATTTTCACGACACTTCCATCCTCCATAAGAACATCCGCACTGACTATTACATCTTTAATCTCGCCCCCGTATGCTCCCGCATTCATCGAAACCGCTCCGCCTATACTTCCCGGTATTCCCCCTGCAAATTCAAATCCTGTAAGGGAACTTTCAGAAGCAAGAACTGCTGCTCTTGAAAGCATCACGCCTGCCTGTGCATAGATATATGTCATATCGCCATCTTCTTTTTCTATATTAAGTTCCTTTAAGTTTTCCGTAGAAACTACTATCCCATTATATCCCTCATCTGCAACTAAAAGATTACTTCCGTTACCTAGAATAAAATATTCCTGTTCTTCTTTTTTAAGTAATTCTATTGTGTTTATTATCTTATCTATATTATCAGGACTGACAAATACCCTTGCCGGGCCTCCTATCCTGAATGTAGTATGTCTGCTCATCGCTTCTGACTCAGAAACACACTGTTCTCCATTTATATCAATAAGTTTTTTTACGATTTCAGTTTCAGCCATGCTGACCTCCAATTTTTTAAATGCATTTATATCACTTTTTGTGAAACTATTATATGTTTTGTTAATTCTGCAGCCATAACAAATACTAATTTATAATCCTCTTATATTTATATCACATTGCCGGTATTAGTTGCAAGTTTTTACGAGCAGGCTGAACTTACACTTTTTATGGCTGAACTGTTACCAATATTTTTAAAATTTTTTCAAAATAAGTGTTGACTTTTTATTTTATATGGGGTATAGTATAACTCGTCGGTGCGAAGCGACAACAGTTAAATAACTTAAATATGTGCGCGTAGCTCAGCTGGATAGAGCGTCTGACTACGGATCAGAAGGCCGGGAGTTCGAATCTTCTCGCGCACGTTGATTATCCTCGTATTATGAATGTCATGATATGGGGATTTTTTGTTACTGATAATTTGTTATTGCTTATCCTGCTGTGCGATTGATAACGATAATTCACAATTTTTACTGTCAATGCAGCAGTCATTTAAAATCGCAAAAGTAACTCATTGTTTTTTTGCAATTTGCGAAAGTGAGGTTTGTATGTTCCAGACTTTAAATAAGGAGCTTTCTACTACCCAGATAATAGCACTTGGTTTTCTAGGTACTATCTTTATAGGTGCCTTGATACTCTGTCTTCCATTTTCCTCGGCAGATGGAAATTTCACTCCGTTTATTGATGCCCTATTTACATCAACTACTTCCGTCTGCGTGACCGGACTTGTTGTTGTAAATACAGCAACCCACTGGAGTCTTTTTGGCAAGATAGTCATTCTCATACTTATCCAGCTAGGCGGACTGGGGATAGTCTCCTTTGTCACCGGAATAATGATGGTTGCAGGAAGCCGCATTACATTGAGCGACAGGCTTCTCCTTGAAGATGCACTCAACTTAAGCACTCTCAAAGGGCTTGTCCGCTTTTTAAAATTTATTTTCAGAGGTACTTTTATTATAGAAATAATCGGTGCAATCTGCTACAGTTTCGTTTTCGTTCCCAATTTCGGTCTGATAAAAGGACTGTGGTTTTCCATATTTCATGCTGTTTCCGCTTTTTGTAATGCCGGTATTGACCTGCTCGGTGCAAACAGCCTTGAACCTTATATTTCAAATCCGTGGATAAATTTTGTAACGATGTTTCTTATTATTTCAGGCGGAATAGGTTTTATCGTGTGGATGGATTTAAAAGCTGCCATTAAAAATTATTTTCAGAATAAAATTTCTGTTAAAAAAAGTTTGCAAAAATTAAGACTTCACACAAAGATAACACTTATAACAACTGCTATCCTTATCTTAGGTGGTGCATTACTTATATTTGTCCTTGAATATACAAATACTGACACGATTGGTAAACTGAGCTTTTTTGATAAGATAGTTGCAAGCCTTTTTCAATCGGTCACATTAAGGACTGCCGGATTTGCAACATTTTCACAGTCGGGCTTAAGACACGGAACTGTGCTTCTTTGTTACTTTTTGATGTTTATCGGTGGTTCTTCAATAGGTACGGCTGGCGGAATAAAAACAACAACCGTTGCCACATTATTTTTAAGCACCCGTGCCATTGTAAAAGGAAAGACACATCTTGTCGTTTTCAGGAAAAACATACCACACCAGACGGTCACAAAAGCACTTGCCGTAACAATGGTCAGCATATCATTCCTGCTGCTTGCATCTGTCGGACTATATCAGGCAGAGGGTGGCTCAATGGTCGATGTTGTCTACGAAACCACAAGTGCGATAGCAACCGTAGGTCTTACAAGAGATTACACCTCAAAGCTTCACCTCTTAGGCAAGCTTATAATAATAATATGTATGTATCTCGGCAGGATAGGACCAATCTCGATGGTTATCTTCTTCAATAAAGAAAGAAAAAATGACTTTGTTTCTTTCCCTCATGAAGATATAAATGTCGGCTGATACTTATAATATAATTTATGCTTTTTGCTGCCTTATGTACTGTTAAGAGTGACAGGCAGCGAAAGTGTGCCTGCGGCATTATTTGTTATATTTGTGCAATTAGCACAACATACAATTAGTTTCGCAACATGCCAGCACACTAGCTAGTACATTAAAATTTACTCTCGGTATCTTCTCAAAACGAATACTTTCGAGAGCACATTAAACAACAAGGAGGAACTCATGGAAAAATCATTTGCCGTTATCGGACTTGGAAAATTTGGACGAAGCGTTGCCATCGAACTTGCAAATACAGGTGCCGATGTTCTCGCTGTTGATATAGATAAAGAGCGTGTCCACTCTGTTGCCAACTTTGTCACCTGTGCAGTTGCTGTCGATATAAGGGATACAGAAGCAATGGATACTCTCGGTCTTTCTAATATGGATGCTGTTGTCGTTGCAATCACTGAAAAACTTGATATAAGTATTCTTGCGACAATTTATGCTAAAGATGCCGGTGTCAAAACCGTAGTATGCAAGGCTCAGGATGAAACACATAAAAAAATACTTGAAAAACTTGGAGCAGACCAGACAATAATGCCAGAACAGGAAACCGGAATCCGTCTTGCAAGGAAACTCTCCAACAGGCGTGTTATTAATTTTATGGAAATATCTGACAAACTTAAAATGGTGGAGATTGATGTCAAGCCAAACTGGATAGGAAAATCTCTTATGGAACTCGACCTAAGAAAAAAAGAAAACCTGAATGTAATTGCCGTAAGACAGGATACATCATCTGAATACGAGGTAAACCCGTCACCTGATATAAGACTGACCGATAAGATGACTATGCTTATCACCTGTGAGGTGAAAGACCTTGATAATCTATTATAATTTTTTGTATATAAAGGGATATTTAAATAATTATGAAAGTCCCTCTGTATAATAACAGCCAGACAATAGTCATAACTACATTTTACAGTATTACAGCCTATAAGCATTGCATTTAATATACATTTCTTATAGGCTGCAATCGTCACTGTTTACACCATAAGTTTCTATATAATCCTCTACGCATAAACAGCTATATTTATTTAATTTTCTAATTTAGATAAGTGACTCATAAAGTTTTGTTATATCTTCTACACTTGTCTCCTTTGGATTGCCAGGACGGCACGCATCGTCATATGCTGACTGTGCAAGGAATGGTATATCCTCTCTCTTTACGATTTCTTTAAGGTCTGCAGGTATTCCAACATCTTTTGAGAGCTGTTTTACTGCATCTACTGCTGCCTTTCTGTACTCTTCCTGAGACATATTCTCCGTGCCTTCAACTCCCATAGCCTTTGCTATGTCACGGTATTTCTCTCCTGTAGCTTCTGCATTGTACTCCATAACAGTAGGAAGAATTATGGCATTTGCAATACCGTGTGGTGTATCATAAAGTGCACCGAGCGGATGTGCCATACTATGTACTATACCAAGTCCGACATTTGAAAATCCCATACCTGCAACATACTGACCGAGAGCCATACCCTCTCTGCCCTCAGGTGTATTGTCAACTGCTCCTCTGAGTGAGCGTGATATGATTTCGATAGCTTTCAGATGGAACATATCAGAAAGTTCCCATGCACCTGCCGTAATATATCCCTCGATAGCATGAGTGAGTGCATCCATACCTGTCGCTGCCGTAAGTCCCTTAGGCATAGATGACATCATGTCAGGGTCCACAAAAGCAACAACCGGAATATCCTTAGGGTCTACACAGACCATCTTTCTGTTTTTCTCAGCGTCAGTTATAACATAGTTTATAGTAACCTCTGCCGCAGTTCCTGCTGTCGTAGGCACCGCAAGGATAGGCACTGATTTATTCTTTGTAGGAGCAACTCCCTCAAGACTTACAACATCGGCAAAATCAGGATTGTTGATGATGATACCGATAGCCTTTGCCGTATCCATAGAAGAACCTCCACCGATAGCTATAAGATAATCTGCACCGGACTTCTTAAATGCTTCAACACCTGTCTGAACATTTTCAATAGTTGGATTTGGCTTGATATTTGAATACAGCTCATAATCAAGACTGTCTTTCTCAAGAACATCAAGAACTTTCTTTGTAACACCAAACTTCACAAGATCAGGGTCGGAACAAACAAAAGCTTTCTTGTACCCTCTTGACTTAACCTCCGTAGCAATCTCTGCAATAGCACCGGCTCCATGATAAGATGTCTCATTTAAAATAAAACGATTTGCCATAATTTATCTACCTCCTGTATAAATGTATATCAGGTAATCACGAAACTAATCATTTGTTTTATAAATTACAATGTTATAATCACATAATTTAATAATATGATGTCAGTGTACTGTATCATTGATACAATCAACCAGTTTCGCAAACACCTAAAATATATGTAACGATATTTTTGTACAAAATCACTAATCATTTAAACATAACCAGCAAATTTATATATACATTATACAAAACATTTATTCAAAAATCAATAAAAAAATGAGCTTGAATAAAACCTTCATTAGCATACAAAAAAACTTAACTTTACAGCAAAAAAAATTTATTAACATATGAACAAATTTTACAACAAAAACTTCATTGTCGCACAAAAAACTTAACTTTACAACACCCAGACAAAAATAAGGATTATTATCATGACCGAAGGGCGTTTGAACAACGCCGGTACTTAAGGTGCGTTGTTTGCACCTTTATGTACCGCTGCGTTGTTCTCCGAGCGAAAGCGTCCCTGAGCGCATAATAATAATCCTTATTTTTGTCGTCACTGATATTGTTAAATCAAAATCCCATTGCAAAGTGCAATTCCAAGTACAGCCGATATAAGTATAAGTATTCCGTTACCTGCCTTTGCCTTGAGCATAAGTACCAGATTTACAAAATAAATAACAAATGTAATGATAAGTGTCGTAACCACACTTCCTCCTATAGCTGTTCCTGTTTCTATATTCTGGTATATCATTGATACCATGACATTTAGCAAAAGTCCTGCTATTATCGGTCTTATCCATCTTCCGATAAGCTTAAATACTGCTATTCCCTCAAATTTTTCATAGAGGTAATATATTATACAAAATACTATTCCTGATGCTGCAACACTGCACGCAAATCCTGCAAGTGCTACCGCATATCCCTGAAGTACACTGCCGTCTATGTCAAAACCGATAAAGTAACCGATTCCGGCAAGTGTCTTACAGAGGATAGACCCCGGAAGTACATTTACTATTGAAACGAGCTGGCTGTAAAATTCATTTTCCTTTATCATTCCGGTACTTACAAACATACCGTCTGCTACTGATAAATAAGCATCACCGCCACCGAAAGATATTATTGATGATGCAAATCCTCTAAACAGATAAATCCATGTGTCTTTTGTTATGATAAATGCCGGTATTGAAAGTATTATTATAAATAATAACCATGTTATCATCTCTTTTGAAAATCCTGCCGCTGTGAGCCTGTGTCCTGCCTTTTCAAGCTCTTCTTCGGATCTTTTACCTTTGCTCATACCATATCTCGTACAAACATAAAGTCCATGTATTGCAAGTATGAACATAAATATCTTTAACCCTGTCTCAAGATAAATATTCTGTATTATACCTGCTTTTCCTACACAAAGTATATATAATATAATGGTAATTCCTGAAACAAGTGTATTTTTTATGTTAAATCTGCAATGTGTATAAAATATTCCAAAAAATGCAATTCCAAGAACTTGAACCGTTGAAAGTCCAAATACAGGTGTTTCTTTTATGCCAAGTATATTGTAAACAGATTTTCCGCATGATAATATAAAAACAGCTATCATTATAACAAATGCCCTGCCAAATCTTTTTACAGACTCTTTCTTTGCTTCCTGCATACTCTTTACAGCATATTGTGTAAGAAGGCAGCTTATAAATGCTGTAAGACCGATAGAAAGACACTCTATCTGCACAAAAAGTTTTTCGTCAACCTTTGACAAAACTGATAACATAAGTACGGTCATAAGCACACCCGGAAAAGCCATAAGGAATGCAGCAAGTGCCATACCCTTAGCTCCATATGCACGCTTTCCAAGACCTGTAGCAATCTCGACCGGTAAAGCACCCGGAGTAATACTTGCCACGATCACATCCTTGTCATATTCACTTTTTTCAACTATTTTCTGGTCTTCAACAACTTCTCTTTCAATAACAGGGATTAAAGCAGTTCCGCCACCGAAACCAACCACACCTATTTTGAAGATTGAAGCCATCAGTTTTAATTCTTTTCGTATCTCTGCCTTCATATTCTTTAATTCCTATCTTTTTTATATATCATATAGGATTACTATGAATAAAGCAAGCCTATTTACAAATTTTCTCACTTTTATTACAAAATCAAATATTTGTTTGTGTTTTTATAACATTTAGTGATAATTCATAAAATATATCAAACAACTAATACTGTTCACTCACACAACATTTACTGTCATGCTATGCTTTCTCATAAGGTATATAAAATAAAACAGCATATGATTTCTGCCTAAGAACCATATACTGCCTTTTTTATAAATTCGGAAAACAGTTCTTATCATAAATACTTCTTTAATCTCGAAAAAATATACTCTACAGTTTCTTCTATACTTTTTCCTGTAGTATCTACTTCAATATCAGGATTTTCAGGCTCCTCGTAAGGACTTGATATTCCCGAAAAATCGGCTATCTCACCTGCTCTTGCTTTTTTATATAAGCCTTTTACATCCCTTTTCTCACATTCCTCTAATGGAGTACTGATGTAAATTTCTATAAAACTGTCTTTTCCTACTATTTCTTTTGCATTTCTTCTATCTTTTCTAAATGGAGAAATAAATGATGTGAGTACTATAAGCCCTGCATCATTCATCAGTTTTGATACCTCAGCTATACGCCTGATATTTTCTACTCTGTCCGCTTCGCTGAATCCCAGATTTTTGTTCAGTCCCATCCTGACATTGTCCCCGTCAAGTACCATTGTCTTTTTACCGTAAATAAATAATCTTTTCTCAAGCTCATTTACTATTGTCGATTTGCCTGAACCTGACAAGCCCGTAAGCCATATCGTCTTTGGCTGCTGCCCTAACTGTTTTGCACGCACATCTTTTGTTATATCCATGCTGTGCCATGTTAGATTTCTCTCGGTATCAACATTTTTCTTTAGCTCTTTTTTATCAAATGCTTCTGTATCCGAATATCCGGTCCCACCCAAAATATCCTGCATAAAACAAATTCCATCTGTCTCTTTTGCAGAAAAATCTGATAAATTATCCATTTCTTCCTCCATAAATAATTTATTGCCGCAATTCCTATAAACTATACAGTTGTAAATTACAGCCCATTATTTTACTATGCGTATCTCATTTTTTAGTTTATGCACCTCATCATTATATTCTACATACACATGATATTCGTCCTTTGCAAACTCCTTTAAAGGTATCGCAAAGCTTTCCTTTTTATCTTTAAAAGCAACATTTTCCATGTCTTTAACATATGCATTGTGCTCACCGATAAAATAAATCCTGTCAACTGCTCCCGGTCTCATATTGCAAAGAAATAATTCATCGCATATTCTTCCATTGCCAAAATAATAACCATCTGTTTTTTCTTTTGACAATACCGGCAGTTCACCAGCGAATTTTTCTAGTGGATTAAGTTTTCCAAATATCACATTGTCATTCTTTTCCATTGATACGCAGAATTCTTTTATATCAGGTGCAAATATCCATGCACTTGAAAATACTTTTCTGATTTTTGAACCATGAAGTTTTTCTCCGGTGCCTGCATCAATTTCCTGGATAATGCTGTGCACATCATCCGTCTGCTCTCTCAGGTATCCCTGTGCAACAAGAAGATATTTTTCATCTTCAGAATGGATAACTCTTGAAAATCTAAGCGAACTTAACACCTCTGTCTGTTCACTTACCCTGTATGACATATCCTTTTCGTCTATATCTATTATCTTCACCATAGAATTTTTGGTGGAGCGTTTTCCTCCGGGCACAATGACTTTTCCATCATATTTAACAACATTTCTTATATCAAACAATACGATTTTCTTTTTGTCCCCATTGTCCTCCATAAGTGATGTGTATTCTGGAAATGAGCATACAGGTATAACGGCTTCCCCTTCTCTATGCTCTGACTTGTCTTTAAGCACATACTTACTCACATCGCTGTCCTGCCATACTTTTGGCGGTGCGATTATCCAGTCAGGCTTTAACTCTTTCCAGTCAATGCTTATTATAGAGTTAAGTCTTTTTGCCGTTATAAGTATCCTGCCGTCATTGTATTCTATGTTTGATGTGTCGATCCAGTTGTCATACACTCTGTATTTGTCACCGACAATACTGTGAATATCACAATATTTTATAAGTTCTCCTGTTTTTAGATTAAGCTCTGCTATCCTGTCAGATAAATGTCCATCATCAGATGCAGTAACAAAGAAAAGTGAATCTCCATGCTGTGTTATGGCTCTTCCTATCCTGTATTCAAGAAGATATGTCCTATACACTCTGCCCATATAATCCATCTCATGGTATCTGCACGGAGTGACCCTGCCGTATTTGTCAATCCTGTTTGCAGTCTTGTCCACAAGCAGAAAATGACCGTTTGCAAGCGGTATCATACCAAGCTTTCCTGTTTTTATCTGAATAGAATATCTGACATCTCCGTTTCTGTCTATTGCAACCGGGCTGCCTATCGCAGTATTAAGTATTATAAAGCCAAATTGTGACATTTTCGTGTCAGTTTCTGAAACCATATTCCTTATATTTTCCTGAATAGGCGAAACATATATCTGAATGACTCTGTGCTTTATTGTCTCGCCGTTTTTATCTACAAGGCTTAAGTCAATTTTATTATTTCTGCCGCCATACAAGCCAAGTATCGGAACTCTGTGTCTTGTCGTGTACTCTGTCTCGCCTGTAAAATCGCAGTCCGGAGTGTCACCTATAACTCTATACACAACTTTACATTCTTTTGAAGAATTGAATAAAATAAGTGCCGTCTGTTTTGCAAGTCCATATGGATTTGGTATGACAAGCAGATATTTAAATGTGTAAAGATGCCTGTCAAGAATTTTTTCAAAAGCATAATCTCTGACCTGTGCCTGAAAACTTTTCTGCATCTCTTTCTTGAAAGGTGACATTACTCTTTTTTCTTTTCTCTCAAAAACTTCTGTCTCATACATCCTGTCAAGTTTGTTCAAATCACTTACGCTGTAAGTCATTTTGCCGCCATTTTTTACTTCCACAAATAATTTTTTCATAAATAAATTAGCCTTTCATCTTCATTGTAAGCTGAATCCTCTTTTTTTCAAGATCAACACTCATAACTTTGACATCAACTATATCTCCGACACTGACTACATCGAGCGGATGTTTAACAAATCTGCTGTCTGAAAGTTCCGATATATGAACAAGTCCGTCCTGGTGGACTCCTATATCCACAAATGCACCAAAATCAATAACATTTCTGACCGTTCCCTTAAGTATCATCCCCGGTTTTAAATCTTTCATTTCAAGTACATCGGTGCGAAGTATCGGCTTTGGCATCTCATCACGCGGATCTCTGCCCGGCTTTTCAAGTTCTTTTACTATGTCTGCAAGCGTTATCTCACCTATACCGAGTTCCTCTGCCATCTTTGCCTTGTCTTTTATGCGGTACTCAATGCTGTTTTTAGCATTTTTTCCACTTCCTGCAAAACTGTCCCTGCTGTTTTTAGAATTATTTCCAGCATCCTCAAATTCGATACCTGCACCGTCACCTAATGCTTTCATAAGTGCCGCACCAAATGCTGAATTTTTATTTTTTACAACAAAATCTTTCTTCTTTTTCTTTCTCTCAGGCTTTGTGTTTTGTGCATTTTTTTTATGCTCAATATTCTTTGCAGCCTCAGTCTGTATCTCTTTTAATTCTTCCTGTGATATGCCAAGTTTTTCAAGAAGTGCCTCGGCGGCATCATATGACTCCGGATGAACGCTTGTCGCATCAAGCGGATTGTCTCCACCCTCTATCCTCAAAAATCCCGCACATTGTAAAAATGCCTTTGGTCCGAGTTTGGCAACTTTCAAAAGCTGCTTTCTGTTTGTAAACTTACCGTTTTCCTCTCTGTATATAACTATGTTTTTAGCTATAGCCTTGCTTATACCTGATATATACTCAAGAAGCGAAGCTGACGCTGTGTTTATGTCAACACCAACCCTGTTTACGCAGTCTTCAACAACTCCCGTAAGTGTTTCCTCAAGTTTTTTCTGGTTCATATCATGCTGATACTGACCGACACCTATGGATTTTGGATCTATTTTTACAAGTTCTGCAAGCGGGTCCTGAAGTCTTCTCGCTATCGAAGCTGCACTTCTCTCACCGACATTAAGTTCCGGAAATTCTTCCGTTGCAAGTTTGCTTGCTGAATAAACGGATGCCCCGGCCTCATTTACGATGATATACTGAACCGGCTTATTTATCTCTTTTAACATCTCCGCGATTATAAGCTCAGACTCCCTTGATGCAGTTCCGTTTCCTACTGATATAAGAGATATATCGTACTTATCAATAAGTTTCTTAACAGTTTTCTTTGTCTCCTCGACCTTATTCTGTGGTTCTGTAGGAAATACTACTGTCGTGTCGAGAACTTTTCCCGTACTGTCAACCACCGCAAGCTTACATCCTGTTCTGAAAGCCGGGTCCCAGCCAAGAACATTTCTTCCCTTAATAGGCGGCTGCATAAGAAGCTGTTCGAGATTTTTTCCAAAGACTTTTATCGCTCCGTCCTCAGCTTTTTCAGTAAGTTCATTTCTTATCTCACGCTCTATCGCAGGTGCTATAAGTCTTTTGTAACTGTCCTCTATAGTGTCCGCAAGTATCTCGTTTGTGTTTGCATTGTCGTTTGTTATAACCATCTTTTTAAGGTAAGTGATTATCCGCTCCTCAGGTGCTTCGATTTTTACGGTGAGAAACTTTTCTTTTTCTCCCCTGTTTATCGCCAATATCCTGTGACCTGCTATCTTGTCGAGTTTTTCCTGAAATTCGTAATACATTTCATAAACAGATTTTTCTTTTTCATCTTTAGCATTAGATATAAGTAAGCCCTCCTGCATCGTTATATTCCTTATATATATACGATAATCCGCATTGTCAGATATTATCTCGGCTATTATGTCTTTTGCTCCAGAAATGGCATCCTCAGGCGTTGCAATCTCTTTTTCCTCTGAAACATAGTCCATTGCAAGTGTTTCTACAGACTCTGATGCAGCCTGCTCAAAGATTATATCAGCGAGCGGTTCAAGACCTTTTTCTTTTGCTATTGTTGCCCTTGTTCTTCTCTTTGGTCTGTACGGCCTGTATAGGTCATCAACCACAACCTGTGTCTGTGCCTGCTCTATCTGCTTTTTAAGCTCCTCTGTGAGTTTTCCCTGCTCTTCAATGCTTGCAATCACCTGTGCTTTCTTTTCTTCAAGATTTCTAAGATAAGTCAGTCTCTCATTAAGATTTCTAAGCTGTTCATCATCAAGAGAACCGTGTGCTTCCTTTCTATATCTTGCGATAAAAGGAATCGTATTTCCCTCATCTATAAGTTTGATAACGGCTTCTACCTGCCATTTTTTTATCTCAAGTTCCTCGGCAATCTTTGCCGCAATATCTAATTTGTTATCCATGATAATCTCCATTTCTATGCACATTTTCTGCCCATAAACAGTGTTCCTGTCCACACCTATATATAGCAGGAAACACCTTTTCTCTAAACACACAACAGACGGCTATAAAATAGCCGCCTGTTGTAAATATATAAACGATTAAATTTTTCCGTGCTAACTATTTTGTATGTTTTACGCATCAAAACGAATCTTATTTATAACACTGCCAATCTCTTTTGCAGCATTTTCATATACTGCTTCAGTGATATCTTTTGTTACAAAACCTGTCTCATCATCATAACCTGCATCAACAAACTCAACCTCGCCGAATAATTCTTTTATCTTTGCTTCGTTATCAGCTTTGTTTCCTGATACTCTTACAAAGAATTTAGAAACTACTTCATCCATAGGCATAAGCTCAAGTTTCTCATCTGACCAGATGACATTGATGTTATTGTCAAGATTTTCTGATGCCTCCATAATATCAGAGACAACCGCACTTGCTGTTGCAAGCTTACCTGCTCCCTGACCATAAAACATTACATCCCCGACCATGTTTCCTTTTACAAGGATAGCATTAAACACTCCGTCAACACTGTAGAGTGGATGGTCATGTGTGATAAGTTTTGGTGCTACCATCGCACTTACTTTATCCCCTGCTAATTTACTTGAACCAAATATCTTAACTTTTGCCTTAAGCTTTGCAGCATATTTAATATCCCTGTCAGTTATCTTTGTGATACCCTCTGTATAAATATCCTCAAAGTCAAGCTGCTTTCCATATGCAAGTGATGTGAGAATAGCAATCTTACGGCACGCATCATATCCCTCAACATCTGCCGTCGGATCAGCTTCCGCATATCCTTTTGCCTGTGCATCCTTAAGAACTGAGTCAAAGTCAGAACCGTTTTCTGTCATCTCGGTAAGAATAAAGTTTGTTGTACCGTTTAAGATACCTGAAATCTCATCTATCTCATCAGGAGCTAAAGAGGTCTGAAGTGGTCTTATGATAGGAATACCACCACCTACACTTGCCTCAAATAAAAAGTTTACATTTTTATCTCTTGCAATCTGTAAAAGTTCGGTACCAAATGAAGCAACAAGTGCTTTGTTTGATGTTACGACATTTTTTCCTTTAAGAAGACTTGCCTTAACAAATTCATATGCAGGATGAAGTCCTCCCATTGTTTCGACAACAATCTTTACTTCATCGTCATTTTCAAGGATTGAGAAATCATGCACAACATATTTTTCTGCCGGATCTCCTGGAAAATCCCTGAGGTCAAGTACATATTTTACTTCTATATCCTGACCTGCTCTCTTTGATATTATATTGCTGTTTTTATCTAATATCTCAAAAACACCTGAACCTACTGTACCATATCCTAATATTCCTACTTTTACCATCTCATCCTCCATCTCTTAGTTCTGTTTGTCTGTCGATGTAATCCATGCAAGATATGCATTTATAAACGGATCAAGATTTCCATCCAGCACTCCTGCCACATTACTTACTTCCTGACCTGTTCTGTTGTCTTTTACCATAGTGTAAGGCTGCATTACATATGAACGAATCTGACTGCCCCAGCCGTTATCCTTGACCTCGCCACGAATACCGCTCGCCTTTTCAAGCTGCTCCTGTTGTTTAAGCATATAGAGCTTTGCCTTAAGCATCTGCATGGCTTTATCTTTATTCATATGCTGGGAACGCTCATTCTGACACTGTACCACGATTCCGGTTGGAAAATGCGTGATTCGTATTGCCGATGAGGTCTTGTTTATATGCTGTCCACCTGCACCACTTGAACGATATGTATCTATCCTGATATCATCATCTGCAATCTCAACATCAAGATCCTCCTCTATATCAGGCATCACATCACATGATACAAAAGAAGTCTGTCTTTTTCCTGCCGCATTGAACGGAGAAATCCTGACAAGACGGTGCACACCGTGTTCTGATTTCAGATAACCATACGCATTTTCACCGTCTATTTGCAATGTAACTGATTTGTAGCCGGCCTCATCACCGTCAAGAAAATCTATCATCTCAACATCGAAACCTTTTTTCTCAGCCCACCGCTGGTACATTCTGCATAGCATACTCGCCCAGTCGCAGCTCTCTGTTCCGCCTGCTCCTGCATGAAGCGTAAGTATAGCATTGCATTTATCATATTCACCACTTAATAATGTCTCTATCCTGAGTGCATTATATTCTTCCTCAAAGGCATTAAACGACTCCTCCACCTCAGGCAGAAGACTTGCATCATTTTCCTCCTCGGCTATGTCTATAAGTGTAAGTATATCATCTTTGTCATTGCAAAGTTTCTCGTATCTCTCGATAGTCGTCTTTAACTTTTTACAATCCTGAACAACTGCTGCCGATTTATTTGGATCATCCCAAAATCCCGGCTCTTCCATAGTATGCTCTAACTCTTCGACTCTGTCACGCTTATTAGCTAAGTCAAAGTGAGTTCCCCATTTCAAGCAGTGGTTCATCGTAATTTGATAATGCTATCCTGATATTATCAAATTCTACCATCAACTCACCTCTTTCTATTAAAACTTTTTAGAATTTTCTTCCGCAGCACATCTTATATTTCTTACCGCTTCCACATGGACACGGATCGTTTGGCTGCACTTTTCTTCCCTCGCGCTTTTTAGGCTTTGCTGCTACAGTCTCATCTTTGTTTGTTCCCGTAACTTTTGCTACCTGTTCACGCTCAACTTTCTGCTCTATCTGAATATGTGTAAGTGCTTTTACAGTCTCTTCAGTAATTGCATCTATCATCGAATCAAACATTTCAAATCCGGCAAATTTGTACTCAACTACAGGATCTCGCTGACCGTATGCCTGAAGTCCGATACCCTGACGGAGCTGATCCATATCGTCGATATGATCCATCCATTTTCTATCGATAACTTTAAGAAGGATAATTCTCTCTACTTCTCTTATCTGGTCTGCCTCAGGGAACTCAGCTTCCTTAGCTTCATAAACCTTTACGGCTTCTTCTTTAAGTCTCTGGATAAGTTCATCTTTTGAACCATGTTTTAATTCTTCATCTGAAAGAACTATCTTTTTTATAGGGATTATAGGACGGATAACATTATTTAACTCTGCAATATCCCATTCCTCAGGAGAACCCTCATCGCCTATAATCGAAGAAACACATTTTTCTACAACATCAGTTATCATCTTATAGATAGTATCTCTCATATTCTCACCGTCAAGAACCTTGCGGCGCTCTTTGTAGATAACTTCTCTCTGCTCATTGTTTACACGGTCAAATTCAAGGAGGTTCTTTCTGATACCAAAGTTGTTGCCCTCTATCTTCTTCTGTGCACTCTCAATGGCATTTGAAAGCATCTTGTGCTCTATCTGCTCACCATCAGGCATTGCTGAGAAAAGTCCCATAAGTCTCTCTGAACCGAAAAGACGCATAAGATCATCCTCAAGTGAGATGTAAAATCTTGACTCACCCGGATCGCCCTGACGACCGGCACGACCACGGAGCTGATTGTCGATACGGCGTGACTCATGTCTCTCTGTACCTATTATCTTCAAACCTCCGAGTTCCTTAACGCCATCGCCAAGCTTAATATCAGTACCACGACCAGCCATGTTAGTAGCAATTGTCACTGCACCCATCTGACCTGCATCGGCAATAATCTCAGCCTCAAGCTCATGGAATTTGGCATTAAGAACTTTATGTGGAATACCTTTCTTCTTAAGCTTTTCGCTAAGGTATTCAGATGTGTCAATATTTATCGTGCCCACAAGTACGGGCTGTCCTTTTTCGTGTGCCGCTACTATATCAGCAACAACAGCATTGAACTTTTCTTCCTTTGTCTTATAAACAGCATCTTCATAATCGATACGAGCTACCGGAAGATTTGTAGGAACCTCAACAACATCCATCTCATAGATGTCACGGAATTCTTTTTCCTCTGTAAGAGCTGTACCTGTCATACCTGATTTCTTTGCATATTTATTGAAGAAGTTCTGGAATGTAATGGTTGCAAGTGTCTTACTCTCTCTCTTAACCTTTACATGTTCTTTTGCTTCTATAGCCTGATGTAATCCGTCTGAGAAACGGCGTCCCGGCATGATTCGTCCGGTAAACTCATCGACGATAAGTACCTCATCATCTTTTACAACATAATCTTTATCCTTAAACATAAGAGAATGTGCTCTGAGTGCAAGGTTTATGTTGTGCTGTAATTCAAGATTGTCCGGATCTGCAAGGTTTTTAACCTGGAAAAATCTCTCTGCTTTTCTTACGCCTTCTTCAGTAAGGTTTACATTCTTATCTTTCTCATCAACAACATAATCACCGGTTTCCTGCTCTTCCTCGTTCATGATGATGTCCATCTTTGAAAGTTCTTTTGCAGTACCCTTTGTAAGCTGTTTAACAAATATATCACAAGCTTCGTAAAGCTTTGTTGACTTGCCACTCTGTCCTGAAATGATAAGTGGTGTTCTAGCCTCATCAATAAGTACTGAATCGACCTCATCGATAATCGCATAGTGAAGTTCTCTCTGCACAAGTTCCTCTTTATATACGACCATATTGTCACGAAGATAATCAAAACCAAGTTCATTGTTTGTAGCATATGTTATATCGCAGTTGTATGCTTCTCTTCTCTCGTCATTGTCCATTGAATTTAAGATAACACCAACTGTAAGGCCGAGAAACTCATGAACCTGACCCATCCACTCAGCATCACGTTTTGCAAGGTAATCATTTACCGTAACGATATGAACACCTTTGCCCTCTAATGCATTTAAGTATGCAGGAAGTGTCGAAACAAGTGTTTTACCTTCACCTGTACGCATCTCTGTAATTCTTCCCTGATGAAGAATCACACCACCGATAAGCTGTACACGGTAATGTCTCATTCCAAGAACTCTTGTTGCTGCCTCTCTGACTGTTGCATATGCCTCAGGAAGCAGATCATCTAATGTCTCTCCCTTTTCAAGACGTGCTTTAAACTCAGGTGTTTTCGCCTTAAGTTCATCATCTGTCAATTTTTCAAACTCAGGAGCAAGAGCTTCTATTTTATCCACTATCGGAATAATTCTTTTCACTTCATGCTGACTGTGAGTACCGAAAATTTTACTAAATATACTCATGAATTTCACTCCTATACATTATTACTATTTATTTGTATAAAAAAACTATTTTACAGTATATCATTAAATACTTTGTTTTTCAACCTTTGTTTTTTGCTAAAACACTATACTACCGCAAGATTAAAGAGTCGCTTACGACTCCCTTGTGCTTGAGCAGAATGCGTAATATTTATTTCTTTTCCGCGAAATGCACATCCTCACGGACTGTTTATTATGTTGTAGGAAATGAGAATTTTCCTGCAACATAATAAACAGTCCCGGAATTTTCCGGGACTGCTTTTGCTTAAATCGATTTCATACTTTTGTTTTCATATATGTAACACTCTCTCCAAAGTGTTAATTTCATTTTATGTTACTTATGTAACAGCTCATTGTATTGCCAATTATTTTTATGGCTGAACTGTTACTATATTTATTAAAACTCAGGCTCTATAAGTCCAAATGTATTTCCTTTTCTCTTGTAAACTACATTTACCTCATCTGTTGCTGCATTACGGAATACATAGAAATTGTGTCCGAGAAGATCCATCTGGATGCAGGCTTCTTCCGGATCCATAGGCTTCATGCCGAACTTCTTTGAACGGATGATCTTAATCTCATCATCGTCTTCTATCTCTTCTTCGATAAATGCTTTGCTTAAGCTTGTCGCTGCCTGCTGCTTGTCAACAAGTTTGTTCTTGTACTTGCGTAACTGTCTCTCAATAACCTCCTCAACCAAATCTATTGAAACATACATATCATCGCTGACCTGCTCAGCTCTTACGATGTTTCCTTTCATAGGGATCGTAATCTCTATTTTCTGTCTTTCTTTCTCTACACTCAAGGTAACATGAACTTCAGTTTCCGGAGTGAAATACCTCTCAAGCTTTCCGATTTTTTCCTCGATTGCTGCTTTAAGTCCATCTGTTACATCAAGATTTTTACCACTGATAATAAATTTCATGACTATCACTCCTTTACAAATTGTTAAATTTATTATACCTCACTTTTTCTTAAAAAGCAAGTAAAATTGCACAATAATATAATCATTTACATCTTTTTATTATACATTTATCACTAAACGCATATTATGATGTTAGGGTCAAAAGTAGATAGCAATGCATATTTATATGCAAATTGCTGCATTACCATCTGTTTTTGGTCTTTACATTATGTTATTAACAAAATGTCTGATAAAAGAAATCCACAGGTTTTATTGACAACCTGTGGATTTCAATTTTGTTGATAATGTTGATAACTTAGTGCATAACTCAATTTTTTCGCATTTTTCGACATTATACGGCTCTCTTTACTATCGATTTATCAACATTTTATGTTAATTTATTGTCGATTAATGACCTTCTGCTAAAACTTATCAACATTTTATGTCAGTTATCAACAACTTTTTGTTTATAATTGTTTTTACTATTCGCATTTAACTTTTGAATTGTCAGACAATTCTTCTAATACAATACGGCGTCCTGTAATTCATTTTTGATATTTTTATGCCGTCTTTCTCATTACTTGCATGAATCACTTCCCCATCACCTATATACAATGCAACATGACCAACTGTTTTTCCACTCTGATAAAAAACCAAATCACCCTGTTTTATTGAAGAAGCTGAAACTTTTGTCCCATACGCTGACTGCTCAAGCGAAGTTCTTGGAATATCATATCCAAACTCCTTATATATGCTCTGTGTAAATCCTGAACAATCTGCTCCATTTGTAAGGCTTGTTCCTCCATATTTATACGGATTTCCCAAAAATTTCTTTGCATAATTAGCTATTTGGCTTCCGGTTACTTTTTTCTTTGCTGTATCATTTGTGTTATCTGTTTCCTCACTTAATGTTGTGCTGTCTTTCGTGGTCGTGGTTGAGTCTTTTTTAGTCGTGCTGTTCTTTGTCGTGGTTGTACTATTCTTAGTGGTAGTAGTATCTTTCTTAGTGGTAGTTTCCTGTTTCTTTTCTTCAGCTTTCACCTGAGCGATTGAAACAGGATGCTTATATTTCACTCTGAGATTGACATAATTTCTTGCCACATATCCCTGTTCCCCGTCAACAGATATGCGAACCCAGCTTTTCCCACATAATTTTCTTACATAAAAACTTTCTCCCGAACCTATAGAAGTAATTATTTTGGCTTTTTTGCTGGTCTTTTCCCGCACATTTAGTGCACCGACATTCTTTTTTACGGTTATGTATTTGACTCCATATTTTCTTGCAAGCTGTCTAGCCTTTGTGCCGGTTGCAAGAAATTCTTTTTTTATGTATCCTCTGAAATTTCCGCTTTTTATAAGTGCCCATCCGTTTTTATATGTTCTTGTAATATAAACTGCACTTCCTCTATAAAGCCTTCCTTTTACTTTTCCATTTAATGATGGTTTATTTCTGATATTTACATAGTCGTTAGCAATAGATATAGCAAGATTATTGCCGGCCGCCTCTGCCTTTTCGGATTTCAGAATGAATGTTCCTGATACAATAACTAATTGCGAAATTGCAAATACACAACACTTGATAAGCTGTTTTCTCAACTGTATTCTCTCCATATCCTACCTCTCTAATATGCTGTTGTCTATAATGTTAGTATTGGCAGTAACTTAAAAATCAGCTATTTTGTTGCTACAGCCTCTATCTCTATAGCAACATCTTTAGGAAGTCTTGCAACCTCTACACATGATCTTGCCGGATATGGCTCTTCAAAATATTTTGCATATACTTCATTAATCTTGCCAAAATCATTCATATCACTGATAAAAACCGTTGTCTTGATAACATTCGCAGTTGACGAACCTGCCGCTTCGAGAAGTGCCTTAAGACTCTTAAAAGCTCTCTCTGCCTGAACTTCAGCCGGTCCCGTAACAAGTTCTCCCGTAGCAGGGTCGATAGGAACAACCCCTGATGTAAATACAAGACCGTTTGCTTCAACTGCCTGAGAATATGGTCCTATTGCCGCCGGTGCTTTGTCTGTACTGATAATGTTTTTCATTTAAATAACCTCTTTTCTGTTTTTGTCTTGGATAATCGTCAAACTATATATTTTTGTTAATCACACAATTTGATATGTATAATGATTTTTACCATATCAGCTCCACGCTTATCCGTTTTTTGTTTTAATCCATATAATATTAACCTTCATTTCTACACATATTTTTTGTACATAGTATGAAAATTCCTGCATATATGGAATATTTCACACTAACTTTTTAATATGTTTGCTTTAGTATCAGCCAGGTGGATATCTGTGACCTGCTCTGCTGCTTGTTTAATATTATTAAATTTACATAAATTTTCCTACAATTTACAGTATAACGCAATTTTGCACAAATTTCAATTTTAACTGGATTTTTTTTTGTAAAAATTATATACTTATTTGTAACAGTTCAGCAACAAAAACATAACAAATGAAAAACTGAACTGTTATACTTATTTTTAATACAAAACTCTGGCAACTTATTGTCAACTTAACAAAATGTACTCCTGGAATCTTCTGAATGAAGAATTCCGAGAGTACATCACAACAGAACGGAGGACCTTTAATTTTGAAAAACGAAATAACTTATGGCGGCAGAAATGATGACAGAACATATTCCCATAACAGTCACAGAAAAAATGACAGATATGAAAAAAATAACAGGCGGGGCGGATTTGACAAAAAAGACATACGAGGCAGTTTCGACAGACATGACAAAAAGGATGTGCGAAACCGCTTTAACAGACAAAACGGAAATGATAACAGACATAGCTTTTCTGACAAAAATCATTACTCAGATAAACACAGAGATGAGGAGCAAAAAAAGAAATCAGCCATCCCTATCGGTAAAACCCAGGAACTTATAGTTGTAAAAACAACTGATTTTGGAGTATTTTTAAACACTCCTACCGGTGAGGACAGTGACAAGATACTCCTGCCAAAATCACAGGTTCCAAAAGGCACGCAGCTTAATGATGTACTAAATGTGTTTGTTTACAAAGATTCAGAGGACAGACCTATTGCAACCATGGAAGAACCGTCCATTGAACTTGGTCAAGTTGCAAGGCTCTATGTCAAGGAAGTCACAAAAATTGGTGCTTTTCTCGACTGGGGACTCTCAAAAGACCTTCTTCTTCCATTTAAAGAGCAGGCATATGAAGTAAAAGAAGATGACGCGGTACTTGTCACACTCTATGTTGACAAAAGTGACAGACTTTGTGCTTCAATGAAGGTCTACAATCACCTCTCAAATGAATCACCTTATAAAAAAGATGATGAGGTTTTCGGTCGTGTCTATGAAATAAGTGACAATTTTGGTGTATTTATCGCAGTTGATGATAAATATTCCGCACTTCTTCCTAAAAAAGAAGTTTTTGAAAAATACCGCATAAACCAGCCGGTATATGCAAGAGTTGCACAAGTCATGGATGATGGCAGACTTACTTTAAGTGTCAAGAAAAAAATACCTGAGCAAATGAATGATGACGCTTCATTTATATATGAAACTTTACAGAGAGAAAATGGATTTCTTCCATTTAATGATAAATCTGACTCAGAAGCAGTTAAAAACCGTTTTCATATGAGCAAAAATGCTTTCAAGCGTGCCATCGGACATTTATATAAAGAAAGACTTATAACGATTGAAAAAGACGGTATTCATTTGAATGATTGATAATTTATCAAGTTTATAACCACCAGTTCAACTTGCCCCCTTCTCCCCCAGCATAGCTAGGGAAGAAGGCTTTTCATTTAATTTTGAAATCACTTGAATTTATTCACTTATCACTCTGCATATTCCCCGAATTTTCTAAATCTTTTATATCTCTCATCAAGTAATGTTTTTGTTTCTTTTTTTACGAGTTCAGGTAGTTTTTTTCTGAGTGCTTCTCTTATCTGGTCTGTTGTGTAGTTTAAATTATTTTCTATTCCATCTTTATGCTCCGGAAACATTCTGTCTGCAACACCATTTTTTAAGAGTTCGTTTGATGTCATTTTCATGAGTTCTGCGGCTTCTTCTACTCTTTCCGAATCTCTCCACAATATACTTGCAAACCCCTCCGGTGAGAGTACCGAATAAAGACTGTGCTCTAACATCCACACTTCATCTGCTACTGCGAGTGCAAGTGCTCCGCCACTTCCGCCCTCTCCGGTAAATATTGATATTATCGGAGTTTTAAGTCTTGACATTTCCATTATGTTTCTTGCAATAGCCTCGCCCTGACCTCTTTCTTCTGCTCCTATACCGCAGAATGCTCCTGCCGTATTTACAAGTGTGATAACAGGTCTGTGAAATTTTTCTGCCTGCTTCATGAGCCTTAATGCTTTTCTGTAACCCTCAGGGTTTGGACTTCCAAAATTACATTCCACATTTTCGTCAAGTGTGTGACCTTTCTGTATTCCTATGACAGTAACTGGTGTTCCCTCAAAGGAAGCAATTCCTCCGACTATCGAACCATCATCCGCAAACAGTCTGTCACCGTGCATTTCCATAAAGTTTTCAAATAATTTATCAATAAATTCTCTTGTGTTAGGTCTGTCTATCTTTCTTGCAATCCTTACGGATTTCATTGCATTGTTCACACTGGCACTTCCTTTCTTAATAATCACTTAGCTTCATGCAGTTTTAATATCGAGATAAGTTCGTCTCTCATATCTTCCCTGTTGACTATCCTGTCTACAAACCCATGCTCAAGCTGAAATTCTGCACGCTGAAATCCCTCTGGAAGTTTTTGGTGTATCGTTCCCTGTATAACTCTCTGCCCTGCAAATCCAATAAGTGCTTTCGGCTCGGCAAGTATTATATCTCCAAGCATTGCAAAACTTGCGGTTACCCCACCTGTTGTCGGGTCGGTCAGCACCGTTACATATAAAAGTCCCGCCTCGTCATGTCGTCCGACTGCCTCCGCTGTTTTTGCCATCTGCATAAGAGAAACAATTCCCTCCTGCATCCTTGCACCGCCTGAGGTTGTAAATATTATAATAGGAAGTTCATTTTCTGTTGAGTATTCTATTGCCCTTGTTATCTTTTCACCGACAACCGAACCCATACTCCCCATCATAAAGTGACTGTCCATTATAGCTATAACGGTTTTAAATCCGCCTATCGTACATTCACCTGTCACAACTCCCTCTTTTATGCCCGATTTTGCCTTTGCTTTTTTTATCACCTTATCATAATCGGGATAATTCATGGGATTTTTTGTTGACATATCTGCATCAAATTCTTTGAAACTGCCCTCATCACATATTATCTTTATCCTCTCAGCAGGACTCATTCTGAAATGTGCTCCGCAGTTCGGACAGAGTTTAAATTCCGTTACTTCCTTTTTGTATATTATGTTTTTACAAGTATTACATTTTATCCACATACCGTCCGGAATTGATGGTTCCTGACTTTTTTTGTTTTTTTCAGTTTTTTTCTTTTCCTCTGTACCACTTACTGAAAAATAACTTTTTTTCTTGAAAATATTCATAACCTGCCTCACTCCAACATCTGATTAACAGTCAATCGTAAAAGACAGAAAATAAAGATTACACATTAACTGCCATAATATTATTTTACAATTTTACATTTTCTAAAAATGATGTATTATACTGACATTTTTCAAACTGCTTATTATTAAGAATTTTGTTCTGATATTCTATATTCGTATCTACACCCTCTATTATAAATTCATACAATGCTCTTTTCATTTTCGCTATCGCTTCGTCCCTGTCCCTGCCATGCACGATAACCTTTGCAAGCATGGAATCATAGTATGGCGGTATCTCATAGCCCTGATATATCGCACTGTCTACCCTGAGTCCAAGACCGCCTGACGGCATTAAAAGATAATCTATCGTGCCCGGACATGGTGCAAAATTCCTTGACGGATTCTCTGCATTTATCCTGCACTCTATCGCATGGCCGCTTATCTTTATGTCATCCTGTGTATATAATAATTTCTCTCCTGCCGCAATTCTTATCTGTTCTTTAACAATATCAACACCCGTCACCATCTCGGTTATCGGATGCTCTACCTGAACTCTTGTGTTCATCTCCATAAAATAATATTTATCGGAATCTTCATCATACAAAAATTCAATAGTTCCTGCATTCTCATAACCTGCTGCCTTTGCCGCTCTTACGGCAGAATCACAGATTTTTGCCCTTGTGCTCTCTGACAATACTTCGCACGGTGTTTCCTCTAAAACTTTCTGATTCTTTCTTTGCAATGAACAATCACGCTCACCGAGATGTATCACATTGCCAAAACTATCACCTAGTATCTGCACTTCAACATGTCTTGCACCCTCGATAAGTTTTTCCATATACATTGAGTCATCGCCAAACGCAGCTTTTGTCTCACTCTGGGCTGACAGAAATGCCTCTTTTAATTCTTCTTTTTTTCTGACTATCCTTATTCCTTTTCCACCGCCTCCGGCAGATGCTTTTACAATGACAGGATAACCTAACTTATCTGCCATTTCATAAGCCTGCTCAACATCAGCGAGAATTCCGTCACTTCCCGGAATAACAGGTACTCCTGCATTTATCATCATCTGTCTTGCGTTTGCCTTGTTGCCAAGTGCATCTATCACCGAACCTTTCGGTCCGATAAATTTGATATTGCAATCCTTACACACACCCGCAAACATACTGTTTTCCGACAAAAATCCAAATCCCGGATGTATTGCCTGTGCCTGCTTTTCAACAGCGGCACTGATTATATTATTCATATCAAGATAACTGTCGCCGACTTTTGCCGAACCTATGCATACTGCTTCATCTGCAAGCTGTGTGTGAAGTGCTTCCCTGTCCGGCTCTGAAAATACGGCAACCGTTTTTATCCCCATCTCTCGACACGCTCTTATTATCCTTACTGCTATCTCTCCACGATTTGCGATCAAAATTTTGTCAAACATAAAGTTTTCACCTCTAACCAATCATAAATACAAGTTCTGCCTGTGCTGCCACCTTGTCACCTACATAAGCCGTACCCTGTCCGATACCTGCATTTTTCTTAAGTTTTTCAATCTTAACTTCAAGGCGGAGTGTATCTCCCGGAACAACTTTCTTCTTAAATTTAGCTTTATTTATCCCTCCGAAATAAGCTGTCTTTCCCTTAAACTCATCCATAGACAATATAGCTACTGCTCCTGCCTGTGCCATAGCCTCAACAATAAGCACTCCCGGCATTACAGGTTCATTTGGAAAATGTCCAGCAAAAAACGGTTCATTATAGGTAACATTCTTAATTGCCGTAACCGACTCCCCCTCGACTATCTCCTCAACTCTGTCGATAAGAAGAAACGGCTGTCTGTGTGGAATTATGCTCATAATTTCCTTGATATCCATTGCCATTTTAAATTTACTCCTATTCTATCTCTGCTCCTGCACAAAATCTGATGCCCCAAAACTGCATCCGGAACTTTTTTATTTTAAACATTTTCTACAGAAAAATTCGTATCTAAAGTTTTATTGCAAAAAATTTTTTCGCATAAAAATCCTTTTTATGCTGTCTACTGAACTCTGAAAAGCGGCTGTCCAAACTCGACAAACTCTCCGTCCTCTACAAGAACTTCAACTATTTTTCCGCTTACTTCACTTACAACTTCATTCATAAACTTCATTGCTTCTATGATACATACTACATCACCTTTGGCAACCGTATCGCCAACCTTTACAAAAGGCGGCTTATCAGGTGCCTGACTCTGATAATATGTTCCAACAATAGGTGCCGTGACAAGTTTGTCATCTGCTGACACGCTTTCTTTTTCCACATCTGCAGTCTGGTTTATATCAGTATCATTAGAAACTGCACCATTTGTCTGTGCCGCAGATACCATGCCACTTTCTGCTCCCGCTATAACGGTTTTTACTGTCTCCGTTTCACTGTTTCCAACAGAAAATGAAGCATTTCTTCCAAGATGCACACTATCACCGTCAAGTTTTATCTCCATCTCACCCATATCGCTTTTTTCAAAAATAGCGATAAGTTCTTTAACTTCATCGAATTTCATTTTATTCCCCCCACTTTTTAAAACAGAGCACCGCATTATGTCCACCAAATCCAAGTGAATTTGATAACGCATATTCAGCTTTTTCAACCTTTCTTGCCTCATTTGGAATATAATCAAGGTCACATTCCTCATCAGGTGTCTTATAATTTATTGTTGGTGGAAGTATATCATCCTGTAATGCCTTAACACACATTACCGCTTCAACTGCTCCTGCTGCTCCAAGCAAATGTCCTGTCATTGATTTTGTAGAGCTTATGGCAACATCTTTTGCCACATCACCAAATGCGAGTTTGATTGCATTTGTCTCTGTCGAGTCGTTTGCCGGTGTACTTGTTCCATGTGCATTTATATATGAAACCTGCTCCGGTTTTATTCCGGCTTCTTCCATTGCAAGCTCCATGGCTTTTGCCGCACCTGCTCCTGTCTTTTCAGGAAGAGTAATGTGATATGCATCACTCGTTGCACCATATCCGACAATTTCTCCATATATAGTTGCATTTCTTGCAAGAGCGTGTTCAAGTTCTTCAACTACAAGTGCTCCTGCACCGTCACCGAGCACGAATCCATCCCTGTTCTTATCAAAAGGCTTGCACGCATCCTTTGGATCCGGATTTGTTGAAAGTGCCGTAAGATTTGTAAATCCTGCGATACCTATCTCACAAAGACCAGCCTCTGCACCTCCCGTAATGATAACATCCGCATAGCCGTGAATGATATTTCTAAAAGCTGCACCGATACTGCTTGTAGCTGTTGCACAGGCTGTAACTATATCTTCATTTATACCTTTTGCACCAAATCTTATAGCAATATTTCCTGCTGCCATATTTCCTATAGTCATAGGTATAAACATAGGTGAAACCCTTGAAGCTCCTTTTTCGTTCATTCTCGTAACCTGCTGCTGCATCGTTCCAAGCCCGCCTACACCTGAACCAAAGATAACACCTACTCTTGAGGCATCCTCTTTTTCCATATCGATACCGCTGTCATCCATAGCCTGAACAGCAGCCCCCATAGCATATACGGCAAATGGGTCATTTCTCTTGATGTCTTTTTTAGTCATATATTTTTCCGCATCAAAATCCCTAACTTCACCTGCTACTTTTACTTTAAAATCTGTTGCATCAAATTTTGTGATATTATCAATTCCACAAACACCGTTCTTGGCATTTTCCCACATACTATCCACTGTACTTCCAAGCGGGCTTACAACACCCATACCGGTTATCACACATCTTCTTGACATAATTCCCCCGTTTCTACAGTCCGGTACGGCAAATACATACCTAAACTGATTCTAATATCTAAATATCTGTCTTTCATTTTGTTTATAACTACATTATCATTCCGCCGTCTACATTTAAGACCTGTCCTGTAATATAACTGTTCTTAGCCAGAAATACTGCTGCATTTGCAACATCCTCAGGTTTTCCTGCCCTGCTAAGCGGAATAGAATTAAGTATAGCATCCTTTGTATCATCATTTAAAACCGCTGTCATGTCTGTCTCAATAAATCCAGGAGCTATCGCATTACAGGTAACTCCTCTCTGTGCAAGTTCCTTTGCAGTCGCTTTAGTAAGACCAATAACACCTGCCTTAGAAGCCGCATAATTTGCCTGTCCAATATTTCCTGCAACACCTGAAACAGATGACATATTTATTATCGCACCGCTTCTCTGCTTTAACATAACACTGCTTGCATGACGAATCATATTAAAAGAACCTTTAAGATTTGTATTGATAACAGAATCAAACTGTTCCTCAGACATTCTCATAAGAAGCATATCCTTTGTGATACCTGCATTATTTACAAGCACATCAATAGAACCGAATTCTTTTTTAACATCCCTGATAAGATTTTTTGCAAAATCAAAATCACTCACATCACCCTGAACAGGCATACACTTAACTCCCTGTTCCTCAATCTCCTTAACAGTCTCATCCGACACACTGCTGTGATAATTGAGAACTATATTGCATCCCTCCTTAGCAAAAGCTATCGCAATCGCCTTACCGATACCCTTAGCAGCACCCGTAACAATCACTGTCTTTCCTTCTAACATCTTATCCCTCCAAACTTTATCAAATCTATAAAACTCCAACTAAAAGTTATTTTCACATTCCTGCGAACTCAGGCCTGCAGCCTATACTATGTTATTACGCTTTCTTAATCTTTAAAAGTGCTTTCTCAAGTGAAACCGTATCTTCAACATTCACATTGACAATTCCCTTGACTGTTCTCTTTACAAAACCGCAAAGAGTCTTTCCCGGTCCTAATTCTATAAATGTATCTGCACCGGCATCATACATATTTCTGATTATGTGCTCCCATCTTACCGGCGACACAACCTGTTTTGCAAGCGTAGGAACTATATCACTCTCACTCTTTAACACCTCTGCTGTCACATTTGTATAGACAGGAATTTTCATCTTTCCTATATTCATCTTTTCAAGTTCCGGCAAGAGTTTATCTGCTGCCGGCTGCAAAAGACTTGTATGGAACGGACCGCTTACTTTAAGTTTAACCGCAAGCTTTGCTCCCTTTTCCTTTGCTATCTCTCCTGCTTTCTCAACTGTTGCCGCATCTCCACCTATGACTATCTGTCCCGGTGCATTATAATTTGCCGGAACGGCAACTCCTCCGACCTCTTTAACTGCTTCCTCGCAGGCTTTTTCTACAAGTGCAGTATCAAGACCTATTATCGCAAACATTCCGCCTTTCCCTGCCGGAACGGCTTCTGACATAAATTTTCCTCTTTTCTGTACAAGTGCCACGGCTTCCTCAAACTTCATCGCACCACTTGCAACAAGTGCCGAATACTCACCAAGACTAAGTCCTGCCGTCATATCAGCATTTATCCCGTTTTCCTGTAAGACTTTCATAGCCGCAATACTCATTGTAAGGATTGCAGGCTGTGTAAACTCTGTAAGTCCGAGTTTTTCCTCATCAGAAAAACATATATCTTTTATCGAATATCCCAAAACCTCATCTGCTCTGTCAAATACTTCTTTTGCAACGGCGTAGTTTTCATACAGGTCTTTTCCCATACCTGCATACTGTGCACCCTGACCGCTAAACATAAATACTGTTTTCATTTGCATTTTCCTCCATTTTCAAGTGTCAAATCCATCTAATAAAATCATTACCGGTTATATAATGTATGTCCGATAAACAAAAATCTCCTGCTCAATGCCAAAAAAGTAAAGAGATAGCGCCGGTTGTGAATAAATATTATTAACTTCCAGCGCTGCCTTCCATGCTATATCAAGCAGATATCGCAATCCGCTCTGCTATTTGCCTGATAGTGTTAAAATAGCTTATTATGCTTCTTTGTGACTTTCTACAAAATCAACGGCATCCTTTACAGTAACGATAGACTCAGGATCTTCAACTGATACATCGAACTCATCTTCAATATCGTTGATAATCTGAAATAAGTCTAAAGAATCTGCGTCGAGATCTTCTTTTACATTTGTCTCTAATGTGATCTCGTCAACATCCTTACCTGTCTGCTCAGCAATAATCTCTCTGATTTTCTCAAATACCATGGTTTTTCCTCCTAAAAATAGATTAAAATATATATATTTTTTGTTATGAAAATTTTATATGAAAATATTTGTGCCGGCAAATGCGGGCATACAATGTCAATATAAAATCTTCTGATAACCGTTTACCACGAAATGAGCATTGTTCCCCAAGTCATTCCGCCACCGAAACCTGTGAGAAGAAGTTTGTCACCTCTCTCAATAAGTCCCTTTTCATTTAACTCATTTAATACAATAGGAATACTTGCTGAAGAAGTATTTCCATACTCAGCCATATTCCTGTAACATTTTTCATTGCTTATACCTAGTTTTCTTGAAATTATGTCAACAATCCTTGCATTTGCCTGATGCGGCACAACATATTTTATCTCCTCAGGCTTTACTCCTGCCGACTCCATAACTCTCTCTATGCTCTTTGTGACAGCTTTTGTTGCAAACTTAAACACTGCCCTGCCATCCATATTTACATACCAGAGATTGTCTTTCTCAAGTTGTTCTTCATTAAATGCATTTGAACATCCGACATAACCCTGTGTGAGAATATCCCAAAGTTCACCTTTCGCTCCGAGTTCCTCTTTTAATATCCCCTCATCTTCTGACTTTTCTACATATGCACCGCCAGAACCATCTCCAAACAATACGCAGGTTGACCTGTCTTTCCAGTCAACTATCTTTGAAAGTGTCTCTGCACCTATGACTATGGCATTTTCGTACATACCTGTTTTTATGTATTTGTCAGCTATGCTTAATGCAAACATAAATCCGCTGCACGCTGCATTTACATCGAATGCCACCGCATTTACTGCACCTATCTCCTTTTGAACCATACAGGCAAGGGACGGTGTTCCATAATCCGCCGTAACACTCGCCACGATTATAAGGTCAACATCCTCCGCTGAAACCTCTGCTCTCTCAAGCACCTGTCTTGCAGTATTTATAGCAAAATATGATGTATTCTCTCCTGCTGATATATGTCTTCTTTTTATACCAGTTCTCTGTGTTATCCATTCATCACTCGTATCAACTATTTTTGACAGATCATCATTTGTGATAACCTGTTCAGGCACACACGCACCTGTTGAAATAATTCTGGTAGTTATCATTTATTTTCTCCATTCTCAAAACGTTTTCCAACAAAGCTTTCTAAATTATCAAGTGCTTTCGCAACAACATCCATCTCATTTTCATTAAGTCCTTTAACAAGAGCAAATACCATATCCTTATGAAATTTTTCATGTAATGCGTATATTTTTTTTCCTTCTTTTGTCAATGCTATCTTAACAACCCTTCTGTCACGCTCAGTCTTATAACGTTCCACAAATCCTTTTTTTACAAGATTATTTATCCCAACTGTCAATGTTCCGACAGTGATATTAAGCTGTGCAGCAAGTTCACTCATGCTTTTTAACTCCGCCATTCCTATGGCAGCTATAGTATGAACTTCTGTCATGGAAATCTTGTTGCCATACTCATTTTTTATGGTATAGGCTTCCACTTCCATAATATTATCAAATAATTTTATCAGATTTGTACTGATTGATCCTAAAACATTATTCATTTGTTTTTCCTATACATTAAACAAGGGCAAAACCAGTGTTTTGTCCTGGCATCACACTATGTTACAAGCATTTTCCTATACATTAAAATAGTTTGTATATCAAACTTTACCAAACAATTAAAAGTATATTCTAAAATCTATCAATTCGTCAACACCACTTTCATTGTGATTTTTCACAATAAAATAGCTGTATTTTTGTGAAATTTTAACAAAAATACAGCTATTTTATTTTTTCTATCCATTTATAAAGTATTTGTTTTGATATTCAAAACTTTTCTTCTCTACTTAAAACAGTTTTTAAAACTACCTGTCACCGTTCACGCCTGTTTATTATTATTCTCCTGCTGTGACTCTTCTCTATGTTTTTTTAACAACTCAAGTGTTGCAAGAAGCACATCATCCTCCCATGGCTTTGGAATCAGATATTTAACTCCTATTGCTCTTACTTCCTCTAATGTTCCTGTATCACAAAGTGAACTTAGCATAAGTATTGTTGCAGACGGATCACTTTTAAAAAGAATTTCTGCTGTCTCTATCCCGTCAATTCCCGGCATTATTATGTCGAGAATGACTATGTCCGGATGAAGTTTCTCATACATTTTTATGCCTTCCTCACCGCTTTTTGCATAACCTATCACTTCATACCCGTTTTCTTCTACAAGATCTTTTATCTGCTTTGATGCAAATGGTGAATCATCTACCACAATTATAGTTGTTTTGTCCATTATATTTCCTCCTTTACACGCAGACTCTTATTTAATATGCATATCTTTTGTGTATAAGCCACAATATAATACTGCATATTACTGATTGTTATCTGCATTTTACTTTTGCATCATTATATTATTTTATAATAAATGCAAACTTCTATATTTCCAAATTCTGTTTCATAAAATAAAACTTCATTTTCCATCTCAGAATCATCAATATCAATGCTCTCTTTATCAGAACACATCATAGGTACAGTAAGCCTTGATGTTCTGCCCAATCTGTTATTTATTTCGGATAATGCCCTTCCACATATTATATTTACATACTCATTTATATATAATACTTTTTCGTCCTCTGACGGCATCTTTCCATCATTCATTCCAATTATTATCGCATCAAATATATCTGATGAAAACCCGCAAATTATCGTTGAATTAAACTTACCTTTGGTTTTTACAAATTCCATACATTTTACACTAATTATCTCTTCTTTTTTTCGCCTTAAATCCAAAGATATAAGTTTTTTTGAAATTGATATAAATGCATCATCAAATATTTTTCCAACCTTCATTTCAGTCAAAGCGCTCCCCCTTTCACTTAATGCTCATTTAATCAGTTTTTAAGGAAACGCATTTTTCCATTAGGATCCTTTGTTGAACTCTTTTGAACTTTATTTTCAGTACCATACATTTTTGACAAATCATTTTGCATTGTTTTCTTACATTCATTGCAAAATCTTCCCGTAAGAATAGGTTTTCCGCATTTTTCGCATGATATGGTAATACCTGAATCCTTTGAAAATGCAAGTCTCTCCTCTCTCACCCACTTTTTAATCTGCTGGATAGGTACCTCCATCTCCTCAGACACCTGGCTCATGTTTGCGGTTGGATTTTCATAAATATAATCCCTTACTTCAAAAAATTTATCCTCAAGTTTTTTATTGCATGCCGGGCATAACGGTTTTCCCACATACTGAAATAATTTCCCACAATTTTTACAATTTCTTACATCCATATCTATTCCCCTCCTTGGTCCTTTCCTATACAGGCACACAAAAAATAAACTTTCAATACTCCTGATTTTTTAAGTGTGGCGGCACATTCATTGATTGTACTTCCTGTTGTATATATATCATCTACAAGTATAACACACCTTAAATTACGATACAACAATTTGCTTGTCTCTGACACTAAAAAAGCATCTTCCAAACTTGCTTTCCTTTCGGCTGCACTTAATTCTTTTAGTGCTTCCGTATTTTTTATTCTGATGAGATAATCGTCAATAACCGGTATTCCTGTTTCACCCTCTAAATAATCTGCAATGACCTTTGCCTGATTATAGCCTCTTTTTTTATGTCTCTCTTTATGTATAGGAACCGGTATAAGTGCCTGTGCCCCCGTTTTTTTAATCCAGCTTTCATGTTTTTTTGCAAGTTCAACAGCATAGTACCTTCCATATTCTTTTCTCGCTCCATACTTAAACGCAGCAATAGAACTTTTCATACTTCTGTTATACACAAATGCCGCCTTGCCCTGTTCATATAAATGTTGATTATTTTTGCAGGAATAACAATATTGCATCGTTTCATCCTCAAGAGGTTTGCCACATCTCATACACGATGGCTCTGCCACTCTTTCCACACGGTTAATACATTTACGGCATAAAGTTGTCTTTACGCCTATACTGAGCACATCGTCACATACCGGACATCTATATGGATATAAAATTTCCGCAAACCCCTCCGCTATCTGTTTAATAATCTTTGCAGCTTCTATTTATACTCCCCCATTTCTATAATTCTCTGACACAATGTCGAATATCTTTTCTGCTCATTTACATTTTTTATCATTCTCCGGACAGTGTCACTGCTTCCCACTATGGTTACACATTTCTTAGCCCTTGTCACCGCCGTATATAATAAATTCCTGTTAAGCAGCATCCTCGGTCCGGATATTATCGGAAGAATAACTGCCGGATATTCGCTGCCTTGCGATTTATGTATAGTTATCGCATAGGCAAGTTCCATCTCATCCATATCGCTGAAATTATATTCTACAATCTTGCCTTCCTCATATTCGACATATACAACTTCCGCAGCTTCTATAATCTGTTTTATTATGCCGGTGTCACCATTGAACACGCCTGTTCCTTCCTCATATACATCACCAAAGCGGTTTTTCCTCTCCCATTTAATCTGATAATTATTTTTTATCTGCATAACTTTGTCATTTTCCCTGAAAATAACTCCGTGAAATTCGTGCTCATTTTTTCCGTCCATCTTAGGGTTCATATATGCCTGCAAAACCTTGTTTAAGTTTTCCACGCCAAGTTCACCTTTTCTCATCGGCGTAAGCACCTGAATATCATAGCTGGTCGCATCAACATACGGCGGCAGATTTTTCATTATAAGCTGTACCGTGACATTGATAACATCTTTCCCTGCACTTCTCTCCAGATGGAAAAAATCCATATTTTTATTGTCGAGAGATATTTGTTCCCCGTCATTTATCTTATGAGCATTTGTAACTATCTGACTCTCCGCCGCCTGTCTGAATATCCTGTTTAATTTCACAACATTGCAAAACTCAGATTTTATCATGTCTTTCAACACATTTCCGGGTCCTACTGACGGAAGCTGGTTCACATCACCCACCATTATAAGTCTCGTTCCCGGAACTATTGCCTTTAACAGAGCATTTAGCATATAAATATCGACCATTGAAAATTCGTCAACTATTATAACATCTGCTTCGAGCGGTTTTGTCTCATTTCTCTCAAAGTGCATACCGCCTCTGTCATCGTCGAGTGAACCTCCGTCTATCTCAAGCATCCTGTGTATCGTCTGTGCTTCCATACCTGAAGTTTCTGACATACGCTTTGCCGCCCTGCCTGTAGGTGCAGCGAGAAGTATATCAAATCCTTCACTCTCCATTATCTGGATAATCGTATTTATCGTCGTTGTCTTACCTGTTCCCGGACCACCGGTTATTATCATAATACCATTTTGAACAGCCTGAAACACCGCATCTTTTTGCATTTTATCGAGTTCTATCTTATCCTTCTTTTCGATTGCAGCTATTTTCTTTTCAAGTACGGCAGGCTTTATCTTATACGGGATATTGAGATCGTGAAGCATACGCCCGCAGTTCATCTCCATATAATAAAGATTACTCTGGTAAAGTCTCCTCTCTCCGTCACATTCCTCTATTACAAGTTCTTTGTTTAAAGTAAGATTGTCAAGCTCTCTCTCGACATTTTCTCTTTCTATACCAAGCAATCCTGCTGTCTCGTTGATAAGCTCTGTCTCCGGAAGATAACAATGTCCGTTTGAACCGGACTGTTGCAAAACATACAGTATGCCAGCCTTAATCCTAAATTCACTATCCTGATTAAATCCGGCTTTAAGTGCTATCGTGTCTGCTATCTTAAAACCTATGCCTGCTATATCTTCCGCAAGCCTGTAAGGATTTTGCTGCATAATCTCATAAATCTTCTCTCCATAAAATTTGTATATCTTTACTGCCATATTTACAGATATACCATATTCCTGAAGAAATATGACTGACTGACGCATCTGCCTTTTGTCATTAAACTGCTTGGCAACACTTACTGCCATCTTCATGCTTATGCCTTTTATCTCAGCCAGTCTCTCAGGTTCATTTTCTATAATCTCAAAAGTTTTTTCTCCGAATCTTCTCACTATTCTTGCGGCAAATGCAGCACCTATGCCCTTTATTGCACCCGAACCGAGATATTTTTCTATCGCTACCTGGCTGCTTGGTCTTTTAGTCTCGTAACTTTCCACCTGTATCTGCGGTCCATAGCTTTTATGTACTGTCTCCCTGCCGTTTATTACAAGATACTCTCCCTCAGACACAAACGAAAAAAATCCGACACAGCAGACCTCATCATCCTCATCAGCTTTTGGCTCCGGGTTTGAAAGATAAATGACACTATAGCCGTTATCTTCATTTCTATATGTAATTCTCTCTACATATCCCTCTACCTGTTTCATAATAACCCTCTATTCCTTAGTAAAACGGACTTTAACAATCCGCTTTCACTGCCTGCTCATGAACGCAGTCGACGGTCTGTCAGCAGGTCTTTTTAAATCCCACTAACACAAGCATCCCACCGCTTACCAGAAGCGATGGGATGTTTATTCTGCGTTCAAGTGTATAACTAAATGCTATTTTTACTTTATATTATATGTACCTTTTAACGAATCATATAACTGCTGTGCAAGACCTGTTCCACCATTATCCGTAATGATTTTTGAATATTCCTGATTTAATGTATCTGAAAAATATTGCATATACTCTCCCTGTTCGTCCTCGTTATCAAGTGTTTTCTTTGACTCCTCGATAATCTTCTGCACGAAATACGACTCAAAGTCTTTACATACATCCATAAGCTTTTCTGAATCTGTGGAAGAATTTGTACTCTTTAATGTACTCTCAATCGAATCCGCGGATGTAGAACCAAGCTTTGATGAATATGAATTGTATATTGATGAAACATCTAAAACTGAACTCATATCCTAACCTCCTTAAGATCTTAAGTTGTTTGCCTGCTGGAGCATCTCATCTGATGCAGTTATAGCCTTTGAATTCATCTCATATGCACGCTGTGTAACAATCATATCAACCATCTCATCAACTGCCTGCACACTTGAACTTTCAAGGTAACCGTTCTTTACGACACTTCTCTGAAGATTTGCATCCTGACCTTCTATTCTCGGTGTTCCTGATGCAACTGACTCTTTAAAATAACTGTCACCCATTTTTTCAAGACCTGCCGGATTGTTGTACTGTGCAATTCCGATGGCAATTCCAAGATTTTGGGCATTTCCCGTAGCATCTACATATTTGATATTTCCATAATTGTCAAAAGTAAGCTTTGTCGTATCTACATTTGCATCAAAAGTGATAGGATTTCCTGTTGAATCAAGCACTGCATATCCATCTGATGTAGAAAGGGTAAGACCACCTGATGTATTAACTGAAAGCTGAAAATTACCGTTTCTTGTATAGGCAATACTTCCGTCAGGCTGTTCTATCATAAAGAAACCTTTGCCGTTTATCGCAAAATCAAATGCACCATCAGTAGTTGCAAAATTGCCCTGTTTAAAAGTCGTTCCAACGGCAGCGACCTTTACACCAAGACCAACCTGTGCACCGATAGGCTTTTCCTGACCGTTTGTGTCAGTAGTCTGTTTCTGGATGTTCTGATATAAGAGTGAACGAAACTCTGCTGTCTCTTTCTTATATCCTGTTGTATTTATATTTGATAAGTTATTTGAAATAATATCAAGACTTGTCTGCTGAGCTTTCATGCCCGAAGCAGCAGTCCAAAGCGATCTCATCATAATGCCTCTCCATTTCTGTCATGTATATTCCGTTTGAAATACATTGCTGACTTTACTGCTTAATATATGCCATTTGAATAATTATGACAAATGACAACATTATATTTTATCAGACCTTACCTACACTTGAAACCGCCTGCTCAAGCAGACTGTCCTGTGTCTTTATCATCTTCTGACCTGCTTCATATGCACGCGTAATAGTTATCATTGAAACCATTTCATCAACTACATTAACATTTGACTGTTCCGTAAATCCCTGAAGAATGGTAGCTGTTGAACTCTTTGTCGTAGCTCCGTCAACTGCGTTATACATATTGTCACCGTACAAATCAAGATAATTGTAATCCTCAAAATCAGTAAGTGTAATGGTATCAACCTGCTCACCATTTGCATATACCGCACCATTTAACTTGATTGCTACATCTGTAGCATCTACCGGAACCTGCACATCACCGTTGGCTCCCTGAAGTCTGTTTCCGTCAACATCAACAACATAACCCTCATTTGTAATGGTAAACTGACCGTTTCGTGTATATTTGATGGATGAATCACCATTTTTGTCGACTACTTTTATGGCAAAAAAACCATTTCCCTGAATAGCCATATCATATGTGTTGTCCGTCTCACGAAGGGAACCCTGATCCCAGTTCATATATGTTTCGCCTATCTTGACACCCGGATTCATCACACCGATTTCTCTGTCAACATATGCCTCTGAGCCATCTCTTATCTTTGTTATCATAAAATCCTTAAATGACTTACTCGTAACATTCTCTTCCTTATATCCGACTGTTGCTGAATTGGCAAGATTGTTTGATATAATGTCAAGTCTCTTTTGTTCATTAGCCATACCCGTGTAGGCAGTATATAATCCTCTAACCATCTACTATCCCCTTTCATAAGGAACAAACTCTTAATCTGTCTGATGCATATGCCATATCAGCTTATTCTAAAATGCAATCTTAAACAACTGCTTCATACCCGGCTGCTGCACAGACACTTCCATACTTGATTTATCGTCAAAATCACATCTTTTCTTTAGTCGTCGTCACGCTTTCCTGCCAAAAACTCAACAAATTTTCCTGTACCTACGGCTACTGCTGTCATAGGCTCCTCTGCTGTCATAGTCGTGATTCCTGTCTTTTCCTCGATAAGCTCTTCAAGACCATATAAAAGACTTCCGCCACCGGTAAGGACAATTCCTCTGTCTGATACATCGGCTGCAAGTTCAGGTGGAGTCTTCTCAAGTACGCTGTGCACTGCTTCAACAATCTGTGAAGTAATCTCCTTAAGTGCCTCAAGTGTCTCATCAGATGTAACCGTAATAGTCTTTGGAAGACCTGTAACAAGGTTTCTACCTCTTACATCCATAGTAACAACCTCAGGACGCTGATAAGCAGAACCTATCTTTATCTTGATTTCCTCGGCTGTTCTCTCACCGATAAGAAGATTGTGCGTTTTTCTCATGTATCTTACGATAGCATCATCAAAGTTGTCACCTGCTACTTTTATAGAAGTGCTTACAACTGTACCGCCAAGCGAGATAACAGCAATGTCTGCCGTACCGCCACCTATATCAACTATCATATTTCCACATGGCTTTGAAATATCTATTCCTGCACCAATAGCTGCTGCAATAGGCTCCTCTATGATCGCAACTTCTCTTGCACCTGCTTCATAAGTGGCATCCTCTACTGCTTTCTTTTCAACTTCAGTAACACCACTGGGTACACATACACTTATGCGTGGCTTTCTGAAACGGCTCTTTCCACAAGATTTCTGAATAAAGTATCTGAGCATCTTCTCAGTAACTGTATAATCAGAAATAACACCCTGGCGAAGCGGACGAACTGCTACAATATTTCCAGGCGTACGACCAAGCATAAGTCTTGCATCTTCACCTATAGCCTTAATCTTATTTGTATCCCTGTCAAAAGCAACAACTGAAGGCTCTCTTAAAACAACACCTTTTCCTTTTATATAAACAAGTACATTTGCTGTACCAAGATCTATTCCGATATCGCTACCTACCATCTCTGTTTCTCCTTTCGATACATTTACTTTCATATTTCACTATTTTATTTTTCAGCATATTTCTACATATTCCAATTTATTATATACCATTTGTTTTCAATTTTAAAGACCCTTTTCAATTTAAAAGCAAATTGTAAGATTTTTGTCATTTTTGACTAAATTTGCTATACTGTTTATAATGTTTATATATATATTTATCATACATGGAAATGAGGATTATTATGTCGCAGGCTAAAGAAATAAATCACGAATTAAACATTATAAGCAGATATATGGGACTTATTATATCCAAATATCTGATATTTGCTCTTCTTATCATAACATTATATCCGATGAACATTATCCCCGGATATATTCTTCTTGCAGGAATCATTTTCCCTGCTGCTCTCAGATTTGCAGTTAATCTTGAAACATCCCCGGATAAAAATACTGCTTCCCCAAAAAAGGCTGATGTTTCCGACAGGGAATGTTCTTTTACACTTAGCCAGACTGCAAAAAAATATAATTTTTCGTATAAAAAATATAAAGCAGAGAATTATAATTTTATACTTATTTCACTGCTTCTTGTTGTATGGCAAAATGTTTTGATACAAAAAAATGTATTTTCTTACCCGGTAAATATTATTCCCAGTTTTATGCTTATAATATACATAATATCCCGCTTTTTAGCCAAGATACTATTTCATTTTAAAATTCATCATGATTTTATAAACCTCAATATATAAATGACAACATAGTAAGAGCGTGTCAGCACTATTATTAGTTATAATTGCACATCATACAACAAAAAATAATGCAAGGGAGAAACTCTGATTCCCAGCCCTTGCATTTTATCTACATGGTAATACCCGTTGATGCCATCACTGACTCTATGCTGCTGTCAACATCACTCTCAAAACCGTCAAAATCAAACTCCGCCGCTGATGCCTGTCCGGCTGATGCAAGACTTTGTTCACTTGTGCTGCTATCTGTATCTGAAACCGATGAACTCTTTGTTCCGGTCGAATCCGCTGCTGATGCAATATTAGACCTTCCCTCAGCACTTGCCTTACTTGTAAAATAATCATATAATTCCTGCACTGTCTTATATGTGGTCAAAGATTTATCCTCTCCGTTTGCGTCTGCTTCTTTAAGAGCCTCCGACATTGTATTTGCCATATTCGCAGCTTCTGTCTGCTCAGAAGAAAGATATGTCTTTAATATCTGTGAAAAACTTGTAATGGTACTAAGTGACGAAATATCCCCATCACTTGTAGAACTTCCAAGTAATGATGATAAACCTGAAAGTGATGATGAAGCGTTCCCTGTAAGTGACGATGCCTGACCAAGAAGATTTGTAATCCCTGACAGGTTACTGCCGTTACTCTCATCTGAATCTCCCGACAATGCATTTAACATTGTACTGGTCGAATTGTTATTTATAAGATACTGGTAATAAGAATCCCTCTCATTAAGACCCGACAAGCCTGCTATTGCTGATAATGATGATAAATCCGACATATTCCCCTCCGATCTTTTTGAACAAACCTTTGCAAAAATGCCATAATGTATGAATATTTTCGCAAAAATCTCCTTTTATAAATATTATAATAAATTTTACCACATTTAAGATTTTTTTCAATGCTTTAATTTATTCACTACTATCTCAAGACTTTGTCAAGGCATCCATGTCCTTCGCAGGAAGTGTCTGACATGATTCCCTGTGCATCTATAAAATATTTATTTCCGGCAGCATCCTTATAAATCACTGAGTAATGATTGCTTCCGGCAGACGGATTGCTGCTTGCAGAACCTACTGCCATCCAAACACCCTCTCCATCAGCTATCGTGTCTGTTGACCTGTCATAAAGATACGGCAGATTCAGATCATCACAGGCAACAGTTTCCACTATGGAAACAGCAACACATGTAGTTATTCCTCCCTGCAGATCCATAACACGGTTCAATGTAGGCATATCAAATAAATAATAAAATAATTCCACACCATCTACTGAAAAATCATTCCAAAATGTAGGGTTTATATCTTTGTCAGTACAGCCTTTACCCGGATAATGTGTTGTGTCACATATGTAATTTGCAATCTTGTATAGTTTTTGCATATTTGTCATGTCATCTGTCCAAAGCCTGTCTTCAACCTTATGTCTTACCTTTGTATAAAGTGCTTCGTCGAGATATTTGCCATTTTCATCGTAAGGTCTGGTTGCAAGATAACCGGCATCATACAATTTATCATCAACATATACTTTCACCTTACATACTCTTACTCCTTCACCTGCTGTTATCACAAGCTTTCTCGCAGACATTGCCACACAGGTTTTATCGCTTTCATCATCAGAAACCGGCAGATTAACCGTTTTTCTGCCATATACGCTTTCTTCACAAAATTCTTTCGTGATATTTTCAACACTTAAAACCGGCGCCGTACATTTTTGATCTGCAAATTCAAATGCTCTCTTATAACCGGCAGGTGTCACATCTTCTACTTCAAATTTGATATGTTTATCTATCCATTCATCACTCGCTTCACTGTAAAAATCCACACTAAATGTCGCTGTTTCATCTTTAACTGTTGAACCGACTGCGTCCTGCTTAAGTGTCATTCCTGTTCTATATTTTACTTTTGTCATTTCAAGACCATTTCCCGGTTCTTCGTCATTACATATATTTAATGTTCCTACATTATACTCCGATGCGATATAATTCTGACTTTCTGCTATCGAAACCTTAACATCTATAATGCCTGTTTTTTCAGGAATAAGCTGTCCGTTTTCATTTACTTTAACATATCCCTCTGCCGCATCCGTACTATCATGCTTATAAAATTCATATATACAACTTCCTTCAGGTTTTTCGTCATAAACCACATCAACTGCTTCTCCGACTATGACCTGACTTTTTCCAATATGTCCGCCATTTTGAAAAGCAATTTTTTGAATTTCAAAAGTACCATTTATCTTTCCCGAATATTTTCCAATTCCTGTTATGCAGAAATTTGCTGTTCCTGCATTTATATTATTTGAATATGATACCGTATAATCTATATCTTTAGTCAGATATACATAATAATTATCCATAACCGATATCTCAGGACATTGTTCTTTTCCGTTATAAAATTTTGTTCCACCATTCACTTTGGTATAAAAACTGCTGATATTGATCAATGCCGGCGTACTCGTTCCCATTGATGGTGTATTCGTCGGAGTTACATCGGAAGTTGGAGCTGCCGACTGTTTACAGGTAACATTTGGTGTTGGTTCGGGCTTTGATGTTGATTTTGATGTACTATCATTCCAAAACCAGTCATCATATATGTCTTTGTCAGGAGTGTTTGTCGGTTTTGGTGCTGATGTTGGCACTAATGTCACAGACGGTGATGCCGTTTGCTTAATATCATTCTTTTTTTTGACATTTAACACATATTTTTTTACTTTACTAAAATCACCATACTTATTTTTTTTACCAACCTTGTACTGACTGCGCATATGCACATAGTATGTTCCTTTTGTAAGCCCTTTAAATACGATTTTTTTAACTTTTGCTGCCTGTTTTGTCTTTATTCCTTTTTTGAATTTTTTATCTTTACTTATTTGTACCTGATATTTTTTTGCACTTGCTATCTTTTTGTAAACAACCGTAATCTGTCCTTTTCCGCCCGAATAAACTTTTGTTATCACAGGTTTTGGCAGTTTTTGTTTTGCTCTTACACAAATACCGTTTCCTGAAAATGCGATAGAAATTGATAAAATTGCTGCTAATATTTTCTTTATCTTCTTTTGCATAATGTACCTCATTTCTGTATTTTATAAATTCATGTCGAATGTACCACAATACAATTCCTGTGTGCAAAATCTTTAAACATAAACCTTCAATTTATTTTCTTTAAGAGATTTTTCTCTATATAATGATAACTTTACATACAGTCCAAAATCTTCATCTGGACATTTCCACTCCAGTTATTTATCTCAGGCTGATAGAGAATACTTATCTGCTGTCCGAATTTTCCCTGCTTCATTTTTTCCCATTCACCGACTCCATATTTTCCCTCTATCACCCTTGAAAGGCAGTTATCCGCATGAAAATCCACCGCTTCATACAAAAGTCCGTCATCTTCAAGTTTTAATTTTGCTATCTGATTTTCTTTTCCGCAGAGATACATCGAACTTATCTTAAGTTTTCCTCTTGCAAATACAGCACTGTCATTTGACTCACCAAAAGGCTCCATATATTGAAGCTGTTCTACAAGATTTTTTGTAGCTTTCGACAGTTCAAGCTCCATATCAAAACTTACTTTTTCAACAAGCTGCTCATCAGAAAGACCGCATTGCTCATTTAAAGTTTCCCTAAATATTTCAAGATTTTCTTTTGGCAGCGAAAAACCAGCCGCCAGTGCATGGCCTCCAAATTCAGTGAGCAGTTCCTGACAGTTTTGCAATGCCTGCTGCATATGATACCCTGGTATTGAGCGTCCCGAACCTTTCAGCCCTTTTTCACCATCGGTAAGTATATATGCCGGTCTGTAGTATTTCTCCCTTATCCGCCCAGCCACTATGCCCGCAACACTCTCATGACAGTCTTTAAGATAAACTACAAGTACAGGTCTTTCAAGTGCATTAGTTTCCTCAATCTGTGTAATTGCATCATCCGTTGCCTGTGCCGTTAGTTCCTTTCTCTCCTCGTTAAGCGTTATCAGTTCATTTGCAAGTTTTACTGCTTCTTTTTCATCTTCGGTCATAAGCATCTTAAGACCGAGTGAGGCATCATCAAGTCTCCCCGCTGCATTTATGCACGGACCTATACGAAAACCGAGAGAACCTGATTTTATATGTTCGGACAGTTCAAGAAGTTCTATCATCTTTCGCATACCGGTATTTTTAAGATGTGCAGTATCGTTTAGTATCTTAAGTCCATTGCTCACTATTATCCTGTTTTCATCAGCGAGCGGTACAACATCACACACCGTTGCAGCTGCCGCAAACGGAAGAAGTTCGCTTATATATGACTTGTCATTTTTCCCCTCAAAAATATAACTCATAAGTTTATAGACAACACCTGCACCACAAAGCATATTATAAGGATAGGTACACGCTTTCTGCTTCGGGTCAACAACTGCATCTGCAACTGGAATACTCTCCACCCCGTCCTTGTCCGGCACTTCATGATGATCCGTAAGAATATATTTAATGCCAAGCTCTTTTGCCCTTTTAGCCGCACCTAAGGCAGATATTCCATTGTCACAGGTGATGATAAGACCGACTCCGTCATCTGCCGCCTCGTCAACCATGTAATCACGGATACCATAGCCGTCCCTTACCCTGTGCGGAATACGGCAGGACACATCTCCACCGAGCATCCTTATCCCCCGGTAAAGAATATACGACGACATAACCCCATCAACATCATAATCACCTATAACTCTTATCTTGATTTTATCATTTATCGAATTTACAAGAATATCTGCCGCCTTAGTGAGATCTTTCATAAGCTCGGGTCTATACATTTTTTCCATATCCGGAAAAATATAAGCATCCATTGCTTTCCATGAATGGAGTCCCCTGTTTACAAGAACTCTCGCAAATATCTCAGAAATATTATATCTTTTTGCAACTGCCGCAGTATCGGCATTACATTTTTTATACATCCACTGTTTCATCTGAAATCTCCTGTTTTTTCTTTTAGGTATTCTTTCACTTGATATAGGACTGTTTTAGCTAGTTCTATATGTGCTTTCAGCACTTTCCAAACGATATTTACTTAAATTTATTCTATCTGCTTCTTTTACTTCTTCAAAATATCCAAAATCACCTATAGCTTAACACAAAAACTTCTCCTCAACAAGTTCACCGTAAACCTGCGGCTACACTTTTTCCATCATCTGTGCTAAAATCATTACTATTCAAGCAATGATTTCGATTTCAGTCTATGCTAACGGTACATAGAACTGAAATCCTTTAAAATTTAGTCACTAATGAATAGCATCATACATTCACAATATATAAAACGCAACGAAAGGATTTTAATTATGAACTGGCTTAAATACGAATTGCACACAAACACACATGACGCACCTATTATAGGAAACATCCTCTGTTCTATGGGTATCGACGGTTTTGAAATAAAAGACCATGTCCCTCTGACTGAAAAGGAGGAAAAACAAATGTACACAGATATTCCTGCCGATATGGGAGCTGATGACGGAAGTTCCATTCTTACTTTTTACACTGAAGTTCCCGGTGAGGAAAATACGGAATTTTTCAGCACCGGTTCTTCTATTAGGGACGAGGATATTTCTGACAGCGAAAAAGAAATATTAGAGCCTGAGGTTCTTATCAGAAGATTAAAAAAGAAGATTAAAAAAATCAAGAAATTTACCCATATAAAAATGCCGCATATAAGCTATTCCATTGAGGATGACAGCCAGTGGAAAGATAAGTGGAAAGATAATTTTAAAGCTTTCAGGGTCGCTGATGATATTATCATAAAACCGACATGGGAGGAAGTTCCTGAGGATGCATCTGAAAATGACATAATAATGCAGATAGATCCCGGTTCTGCCTTTGGAACCGGAACTCACGAGACAACAAAACTCTGTCTTTTGTCACTAAGAAAATATATCACCACGGAAACCACGCTTCTTGATGCAGGCTGCGGAAGTGGAATCCTTGCAATATGCTCACTGCTCTGCGGTGCAAAATCTGCATTCTGTCTTGACATAGACCCATATGCAGTTGAGGCAACGATTGAAAATGCTGCACTTAATAATATAGAAGAAACACGCATCAAAGCTAAGCACCTTAATATACTTGAAGATACCGAAAATGTCCGAAACGAATTAAAAGAACCTGTTGACATTGCAGTTGCGAACATTCTCGCCGATGTTATCATACCGCTCTCAGACTGCATTGCAAACTTTATCAAACCCGGCGGTCTTTTTATCTCATCCGGAATACTAGCCGAAAAAGCTGACCTTGTCGAAGAAGCACTTCTAAAAAATAATTTTGAGATAATAGAGAAAAACACTCTTGGTGAGTGGGTATCGTTCGTTTGCAAATGTAAATAAAGCTAATGCGTTATGTACCCCATCATATGAACACAAAAACAAAACCGTAACAGTTCAGCCTCTCATTTATTACATTCATAAACTTGACAGCAAGCTGTCAGTCGCTGCTATGCAGCTTGTGTTTACTTCATTTCATAAATGAAAGGCTATTCCGCCCAAAAAAACAAGCCAATAATACATCGAGCAAGCTCGTGTATTATTGACTTATCTTTTTTTGGCTGAACTGTTACACAAAACCCCATAAGTTGTGTCTTATGGGGTTTTTTCCTGTAACTTTCCAAAAACTTTATTTAGCTTTCTTAGCAGTCTTTCCACTCTTATTGTGTGTTGCTTTTTTAATCGTGTACCAGAGTGTACCAGTTATACATACTGATGAGTATGCACCACAAACGATACCTGCAAGAAGCGGTATAGCAAACTCTCTTACTGAATCTACTCCAAGTATTGCAAGCATGAATACCATGAAGAATGTTGTAAGTGATGTATTGATACTTCTTGTCAATGTCTGTGTAATACTGTCATTTACTATCTCTGAAAGTCTCTCGTCAGTAATAGATGAACGTGTTCCAATGTTTTCACGGATACGGTCGAATATGACGATAGTCGCATTTATTGAGTAACCCACTATCGTAAGCATACAGGCAATAAATGTATTTCCTACTGAAATCTTTGCTGCTGCATATACAAGAAGCACTACTATAACATCATGAAGCAATGCAAGTACGGCACTTCCTGCGAATACAATATCTTTAAATCTAAACCAAATATAAATAAGCATACAGATTGCTGCTATTATTACCGCAAGTACGGCATCACGCTTCATCTCACCTGATACTGAAGCACTGATACTCTGTATCTGGATATTTTTCTCTTTAATACTGTATTTCTTAGAAAGCTCATTTGTAACATTAGCTCTCTGTTCTTCTGTAAGCTCAACAGTCTTTACATTAAGTTCATTAGAACCTGAAACCTCTGAAATTACTATATCGTTTGAGTTGCTGTTCTTTGCAAAGATAGACTCAACCTCTTTCTTAAGACTTGAATCAATCTTTGTATCTTTGCCAAATGGTATGTCATATGTTGTACCACCGAGGAAGTCAAGACCATAATTTAATATGTTTCCTGATGTTGCCTTATTTACTATAAGACAAACAACACATCCCGCAATAAGCACTCCTGAGATAACAAAGAATTTAACCCTGTTCTGAACGAATTTAATCTGTCTTCTAGGTTTCTCAACACCAAAATATTTTACATCATCCACACCAAGTGAATACATTGCCTGAAGAATATATTTTGTGATGTAAAGTGCAGTAAACATTGAGAGGATAATACCCATTGCAAGTGTTGTTGCAAAACCTCTTATTGTTCCTGATCCTTTTATATAAAGTACGAATGCGGCGATAAGCGTTGTAACATTACCATCAACGATGGCTGAAAGAGCTTTTTCAAAACCAAGCTTAATACTTGTCTGAACTGATTTGCCCTTAGCCAGTTCTTCCTTGATACGGGTAAATATGATAACATTCGCATCAACCGCCATACCTATATTAAGTATGATACCTGCCACACCCGGAAGTGTAAGCGTTATATTCAATCCGTTTAATGCTACAAGCATCAGCACGAGGTAAAAAACAAGTGCTATAGAAGCTGCAAGTCCCGGAAGTCTGTAGAATACAAGCATAAATATTACTACAAGAGCAAAACCTATTGCACCGGCAAGTAAACTTGTCTGAATGGCATCCTGACCAAGCTGTGCTCCAACTACCTGTGACTGGATTTCCTTAAGTTCTACCGGAAGTGCACCGATACGAATCATTGATGCAAGTTCTTCTGCCTTGTCATATGTGTCAAAGCTTCCGGAAATAACTGCTTTTCCGTCTGTAATCTCAGCCTGAACATTTGGATCAGAAAGCACTTTTCCGTCATATACAATATAAATCTTCTTTTTTGTAGGATAAGCGGCTTTTGTCGCATCCGCAAATAACTTTGTACCCTTTGCATTAAATGAAAGTTCAACTACATATTCTTTATTCTTTGTAACTTCATTCTGCTGTGTACCTGCCTCAGCCTTTTTGATATGTTTACCTGTACATACGGTCTTTGTGTATTGAGGATTTCCCTTTTTATCAAGCTTCATATCATCCTCTGCTACAAAGTCAAGTGAACCCTCTTTACCAAGTGATTTAAGAACCTCATCTGCATCTGCAACACCCGGTATATCAATCTCAATACGGTTGTCACCCACCTGAACTACTGAAGACTCTGTGCTGTAAACCTCTGCACGCTGCTGCATCATCTGAATGGTATCTTTCATCTCAGTTGCCGTTGGATTGTCCTTAGTAGCTTCATATGTGATACTTACACCACCGGCTAAGTCCAAACCAAGCTTAATGTTTTTGGCACTGCCCTTATGTGCACTAGTGATACCTACTAATGTTATATAAGAACAGAGTCCGATTATTGCTATTATGATAAACAAATGCAATAATCCTTTTTTCTTGTCCTTCATGCTGTTTTTCTCCTTTTACTTAATACTTAAAACATGATTACCGTAGTTTACCGTACAATAAGCCACGCTAAATTGTATTATACCATAGCAAACAGCATATTGGCAAATTTTTTTAATAACTATTTTCTTCCACTCGCATAAACTTTTCCGGGTTTCGCCTTTATTCCTTTATAATAAAACAATTCATCTATGGTTACGAGCTGATAACCCTTTTTCCTTAACCTCGGAACAAGCTTCTTTACTGCATTTGCCGTACTCGGATAAAGATCATGCATAAGTATTATATCTCCATCCTTTACATTTTTGCACCCAGCAAGAATCTTTGCCGTATTTCTCCATTTCCAGTCATCTGTATCAACACTCCAGTACATCATCGGAATTTTGATGACTTTTCTCATAAGATCACTTATATTTCCATATGGAGGTCTGATAAGCGTCGCATTACATCCTATAACTGAGCGAAGTTCTCTATTTGTCTTTCTCATCTCAGATATAAGCTGCTTTTTATTCTTTTTACTTAAATCCTCATGGTCATATGTGTGGCTTCCAATCTGATTTCCCATGTCGTACGACTCTTTTAACACCTCTTTATATGTCTGTATTCTGTTTCCAACAACAAAGAATGTAGCCCTTGAATCATACTTTTTCAAAACCTTTAAAATCTTGGATGTAACCGGTGTGTATGGACCGTCATCAAATGACAAAGCTATCATCGGCTTGTCTTTGTCAAGATCTGTCCGTATCCACTTTTTTGCACCGACACCTGTATTCTGCGTTACGGCTTTCTTCGTAGGTGCCGGAGTTGCCGTCATGACCGGCTTCTTAGCTTTTTTTGTGTCTTTCTCTTTTATATTTTCCTGTGTATAATCTTTGCTGCCGCTGTTTCCTTTTCCATTTAATTTAATAATCGCAACAACAAACACAATAAGTATCACAACTAAAGCTATAGCCGCATTCATAAGAATAAATCTCGTCTTTTTAAGTTCACGCTCCCTGCGCCGCCTGCTTCGCACTGCTCTTTCTCTATAGCTTTCTATTCTCATTTCATCTCTGCGTTTCATAACACTCCCTGCCTTCCACTATGTTACTTTATATTCATGATAACACAATTTTTGTAATATGTGCTTACTTTTTTATTAAGTTTTATATATATTTTTAATGTTGCATTACAGTATAAAAAGATAGGCTTTATTGCAACAATCCCATAATTTCAGCCGTCAATATTCTGCCGTCACTATTTATGTGAAATCATTCCACCTACCATGCCGGATGTCATACATATAATTCCATTAATAATCATACTGCTCTCAAATTTAAATGTCTTAAAAATTGCTGCACCTGCTGCTATAAGTATGGCAAAATACAATATCCCTGCCAGTATTCCCCAAAGATACCTGTTTTTTTCAAACATTTTTCCGGCAGTAAAGCCACCCACAAGACTTACTATTATGTATGTTCCCGTGACTATGGCACTAACCATACTCTCATCTCCTGCACACTTCCATATTATTGCCGAAGCCGCAAATAATATTACCACGGTCAGTAAAATCTGAATTACCAATATTATCATATAATTTTTCACTATTTTCTCCGCCATAACAACCTCCATTCTGACCGGCATACACTACCTGCAAAGCCAAATATCCCTATTGGTGTGCCTAGATGTAATAAACAACATTCACACTCTGCCTTTGCATGACTAAACATCATTTACTGTTCACACCTTTCTTTTTCATGTCTATTCATTTTTATCCTTTTTTATGTTAAACTTTTGTTATATTACATGATGTTATGCAGTCTAAGCATAAATTTGAGATGCCGCCTCAATGGAAAATCATACGAAATATAGAACTGCTTACCATCAATTATCTATATTTCGTATAAAACTTTTCTTTTGCGGCATTCCAGACAACACTATAAAAAGTACATAAAAAAGAAATGAGGCATTACATGAACAATATGATAAAAACAGTAGACTTACACACACATTCAACTTTTTCAGATGGAACATTTTCTCCGGCAGAGCTTGTTAAAAAAGCAGTTGAAAAAAATCTCGCTGCATTTGCTCTCACCGACCACGATGCAGTAGGCGGAATAGAAAGTGCGATTACCGCCATTAAAGAACAAAACGCACCCGTTCTTTTTGTTCCCGGAACTGAACTTTCTGTAGGTTATAAAGACGGAGATATTCACATGGTCGGGCTTTTTATCGACTACAAAAATCTTGCATTTACCAAAATTTCTGACCTTTTAGTTTCAAGAAGAGTTGAGAGAAACAAGGAAATGGTAGCAAAATTCAACAACGCTTCCATCAATATGACCTATGAAGAACTTCAGGAGGGCAATCCTGACACCGTTATAACAAGAGCACACTTTGCAAGATGGCTTATAAAACACGGTATTGTAAAAAATGCTGCCGAGGCTTTTGATAAATATCTCGACACACATTGTCCATTCTATGTTCCAAGAAAATATATCACTCCTGAGGAGGGTATCGAACTTATTCTCGAATCGGGCGGTGTTCCTATCCTTGCACACCCTCTCCACTATAAACTCGAAGAAAAAGAACTTGAAACTCTTATCGTCCGTCTTAAAGCTGCCGGACTTAAAGGTATGGAGGCAAAATATTCAAATCACACGGCACAGGATGAGACATATGCACGAAAACTTTGCAACAAATACGAGCTTCTTCCAAGCGGCGGCTCAGACTTCCACGGCAGTAACAAACCGGCTATAGATATGGGTACAGGCCGTGGAACATTGAGTGTTCCTTTCGAGTATCTCATTAATATTGCAAAAGCCGCAAAGCCTTCAGAATTCACAAAAAATGTTTTGGATTATGCTGAAAATGCCTAGTGTATTGACAAAGTTTGAGTTTTCAGAGAAATCACGGCAAAAAAACTTTTAGATTTTTATAGATATTTATAATTTCAAAAAAATATTTGGATTTACCAAATATTTACAACAAGAACAAAGAGTCGCTTGCGACTCTTTCGCGCTTAAGCGGAATGCGTAGCATTTATTTCTTTTCCGCGAAATGTGCATCCTCACGGAGTGTTTTTATGTTATGGGAAACGAGAAGTTTCCTATAACATAAAAAAGCTGCAAATCCACAAAGTATGTGAATTTACAGCTTTTTAAATTTTATGGATAAGTCAAACGGATATTCTGAGTCCGCTGTGCTGCCTGTTCCTAGCATTGCTTATATTGCCATACATATCTTAAATGCGGCACAACAACTTATTTCTTTGCAGTTTTAGTTTCTTCTTCCTGCTTGTCTATCTCCACGATATTTTCTTTCTTCATAGGAATACGGCAGTTCTTGTTGTTTCCAAATTCTACGATAACTACTTCATCCATAATGTCGATTACAACACCAAAAAATCCGCTTGTTGTGAGTATGCTGTCACCTACTGCAAGAGTAGATACAAGTGCATCATGCTCTTTCTGCTGCTTCTTCTGTGGTCTGATTGCAAAGAACCAGAAAATTGCAATGATAGCTGCATATATTACAACCATACTTATTATACCCTGTGTTCCACCTGCTTTTGTTGCTAACAATGTTGTTGTCAAATTCATTTTGCTTCCTCCTCAAGCTGTTCTAATTTTTTCTTTTTATATTCTTTAAAACACCCTTTTTCAATAGCATCACGAATTTCTTCCATCATGCTGTTATAGAAATAAAGGTTGTGCGTTACCATAAGTCTTAAACCAAGCATTTCCTTTGCCTTTAAGAGATGTCTTATGTAAGCTCTGCTGTACTTACGGCATGTAGGACAGTCGCAAGTCTCATCAAGCGGTCTGTCATCAAGCTCATACTTTTTATTCATAAGGTTCATCTTACCGTGATTTGTGTAGGCATGACCGTGACGGCCATTTCTTGCCGGATATACACAGTCAAAGAAATCAACTCCACGCTCTACTGCTTCTAGAATGTTTGCAGGAGTTCCGACTCCCATAAGATATGTCGGCTTGTCCTCCGGCAGATATGGTACTGTCTTTTCGATAATATCGTACATCTCAGCATGACTTTCACCTACTGCAAGCCCTCCAAGTGCATAACCGTCAAGGTTAAACTCTGATATTCTCTTTGCGTGTTCTACTCGTATGTCCTCAAAAGTTCCGCCCTGGTTTATTCCAAAAAGAAGCTGTGACTTATTTATTGTAGTATCAAGCGAGTTAAGTCTGCTCATCTCCTTTTTACATCTCTCAAGCCATCTCGTTGTCCTGTCAACAGAATTCTGCATATACTGTCTTGTGGCAGGATGCGGAGGACACTCGTCAAATGCCATAGCTATCGTTGAAGCTATATTTGACTGAATCTGCATACTCTGTTCAGGCCCCATAAATATTTTTCTTCCGTCTATATGGGAATTAAAATAAACGCCCTCCTCTTTTATCTTTCTGAGTCCGGCAAGCGAAAAAACCTGAAATCCGCCTGAATCGGTAAGAATAGGTTTGTCCCAAGTCATAAATTTATGAAGTCCACCCATCTTTTTAACAATTTCATCACCCGGTCTGACATGAAGATGGTAAGTATTACTCAATACAACCTGTGTTTTCAAATGCTGCAAATCCTCCGTCGAAACTGCACCTTTCATTGCTCCAACTGTTGCAACATTCATAAATACCGGTGTTTCTATCGTTCCATGTACCGTTTCAAGACGGCCTCTTTTTGCACTGCCATCTTTACATAATATCTTATACATTTTTACTCCATTCTAATAAAATCAGTTTTATTTATAAACGTTGTATTGTACGCTGTCCGCACCATATATATTGAACTGCTGTCTATAGCTAAACCAATGCTTTTTGTTCACTCTTATTTTACGGACAATAAGGATATTAACACTGTGTGAACCTTTATGTCAACCTTTCCATTATAAACTTAACTACAAAATATATAACTATAAGCGGAAGTATTATCCTAAAGAATATTCCAAGAGCGACTGCACCTAGTGCAAGAACCAGTGCTGCCACCACTATGATAATTATTATTCCCAATAATTTATCATACCATTTTAAAGAAAAACGGTTGTACCCATTATCATAATCATCTTCATAATTATTGTCATATGATGATGCATTATCATAATTTCCGCGATATTCGTCTCTTGCCTGTTTTGTATAAAAATCAGCCATAGGTCCTTTTTCAGCAATAAAACTATCTATAATAGTCCTGGCTATAAGTCTTGGATCCCCAAGTTCTTCAAGTACCTGACTTTCAGCTTTATCATTATTTTCAATATAATCCCTGTAATAACTTATATTTTCATTGATAACATCAGAAGGCACATTTCCCGCCAGACTGTCCCTAAGTATGGATAAAAATTCGTTTTTAGTCATATAATTACTCCTTCCGGGCATTATAGCTTAAAAATTTATGGTTATAATTTTTAGACAATGCAAAAAAACACTACATTTCAGTCGGTTTTTAGATAATTTTTATATTTTTTTATAAAGGAAAAACAACTTTGCAGCAATATATACTGCAAAGCTGTATGATAACTTTTCTAAGCCTTAAAATACCATTTTAATTATGGCTCACTTTTTAGTTAGCTTTTCCAACTGATCCAAAGAGTTCCATCTTCTCTTTTACAGTTGCTTTGATTGCTTCTGCACCAGGAGCAAGAAGTTTACGAGGATCAAATCCCTTTCCTTCTAAGTCCTTGCCAGCTTCGATATACTTACGTGTAGCTTCCTGGAATGCTAACTGGCACTCTGTGTTTACATTAATCTTTGCAACACCAAGAGAGATAGCTTTCTTAATCATATCAGCAGGGATTCCTGTACCACCGTGAAGAACGAGAGGCATATCTCCTGTCTTAGCCTGGATAGCATCAAGTGTCTCAAAGCTGAGTCCTGCCCAGTTTTCAGGATATTTACCGTGAATATTTCCGATACCTGCTGCAAGCATTGTAACACCAAGGTCTGCAACTTTCTTACACTCATCAGGATCTGCACACTCACCGGCACCGATAACTCCGTCTTCTTCTCCACCGATTGAACCTACTTCAGCTTCAAGAGAAAGACCAAGAATATTACATGTATTTACTAATTCTGTTGTTTTCTGAACATTTTCATCGATTGGAAGGCTTGAACCATCAAACATGATTGAAGAAAATCCTGCATTGATACAAGCTTTTGCACCTTCAAATGAACCGTGGTCAAGGTGAAGTGCTACAGGAACAGTAATGTCTAATTCCTCGAGCATTCCCTCTACCATACCTACGATTGTTTTATAACCACACATATACTTTCCTGCACCTTCAGATACACCAAGGATAACAGGTGACTGTAATTCCTGTGCTGTCTGTAAAATAGACTTTGTCCACTCTAAGTTGTTGATGTTAAACTGACCTACTGCGTACTTACCAGCTTTAGCTTTTGTAAGCATTTCTTTTGCTGAAACTAATCTACTCATTTTAAAATCCTCCATCTTTAGACTTGTCCCTGATGTATAGCAGGAACTTTATTTTCCCAGAACCTTTAAAACAAGGCTTTTCTAGGCTTAACTTTTCTCAATCAGTTTTATTATATACTATTTCTTATAAAAATCAAATCATTTTTTTATATAGTGCCATCTTTCTGCCATAAAAAGATAATTTATAACGCAATAAAACAGTTGATTGTATTACAATATATTTTTATAGCAGAACCGTTACTCTATAAACTTTATCTTTTCCATATTAGCTTTTGCGACTTCTTTTCCCATCTCATATGTTTTTCTTAATGTGCTAACATCACTTTCAAGACTGTTTAGTTTACAGCGTGGTCTGAGTATTACTGCCTTGCCTGCTTTTTCGAGCTTTTCGCACATTTTTACAGACTCATTGTATTTGTCACATCTGTTAAGAAGTTCCTCTGCTATCTTTGGATATTTTAATTTCATTATCTTTGCTATGTTTTTTTCTGATTTTCTTGGAGTTTTCACAAATCCGTCAGGCTGTGTAAGGACTATAAGCATCTTGTCACAACCATCCTCAAGGCATTTATCTATTGGAATGGGATTTGAAAGTCCCCCGTCATAATATTTTCTGCCATTTATCTTTGCCGGCGGACACGCACCCGGTAATGCACAGGTTGCACAAAACACCTCGAATGTCTCGTCCACATCATTCTGGTTAAAATAATGTACCTTGCCGGTTTTCGCATCCGTCGTAACTATTACAAAGCTGCCTTTATAATCTTTGAAAGTTTTCATATCGAACGGGTCAAGACTGTTTGGTATCTCTCTGAACACAAAGTCAAGCCCAAATATACTTCTTTCTTTTATAAAATTTCTTTTACTTAAATACCTTTTATCATTGCGATATTTTTCAAGTATCCTTATGTTTCTCTCTTTCTGCTTTGAAATATATGATGCAGCATCCGCCGCACCTGCTGAAACACCTATACAATACGGAAAAATAATATCCTCTTCCAGTAATGCATCCATCACTCCGCAACTGAAAACCGGTCTGAACGAACCACCCTCAAATAATACTCCTGTCATGAATTTTCCTCTACGATCTTTCTTATATTTTCATCGCCTGTCACCTGATACAAAACTTCCATACATTCTAATCCGGAAGCCTTGTCCCCCTGCTCCAGTTCAAGCTGTCCTGCCCTGAAAAGTATAGCAAGCGTTGTCTCTGATATACCGACAGGCAGTTTAAGTTTCTTTACATCCTTTTGTATCTGCTCAACAGTATATTCCGGGCACTCCCTGCCAAGAGCAGTTTCAAGGAAGTTAATCTCACTGTCGGCAGTCTTGCTGTGACTGAACATATTGCTGTATGTATATAGCATCATTGCCTTTTCGGGCTCTTTTTTCTCCACATAATAATAAGCTATATTTCGATAATAACGGGCAATATCCGCCCTCGTATATATAAATTTGTGAAGTTCTTTTGTCGTTTCTTTAAGTTTTTTAAGTTCCCCAAGCTGTTTTAAGCACTCGGTCTTTTCCCAGTAAATATCCATATCGACCCGATTCCACTCCGCTGCCTTCTCCAGTTTTTCATATGCTTTGTCAAAATGCATCCTCTCCATATATTTTTTTGCAAGAGAATGATACATACGATGCATGGGATACCTCACCGCCTCATAATCTCTCGTCTTAAAATAATATTCAAACAGATAAAACTCTAAAATATGATTTGCACACAAAACAGTTCTGCCATCTGTTTTAAGTGTATCTGCTATCGCATCAACCATTTCCGATGCTTTTTCGAGTTTGTTGCTTTTCTGGTACTGCTGAAATAATTTTATGTTTTCTTCGATGTTCATAGCGGTGCCTCCTCTTGTTGTGGTTTGTAAATTTCTCTATAAAAATATTGCTAAATATATTTTTCGATAAACTCTCCGGGAGTAATTATCTCTGGTTTTTCTATATTTACATCAGAAAAATCCTTGTCTCCCGTAATCAATATATCCACATCCTCTATTATTGCCGTATATAAAACCGGATAGTCTTTACAGTCTCTTATATTAAAAAGAGTTTCATCCATTTTCTTAGGTGTATAAACATATTCATAGCTCATTACCATGAGTAACTTTTCTATCGCATATTCCTTAGCAGGAAACTTGCGTTTTACAACGCTTTTTAGTTCTTCAACTACATAAGAAGATAAAACGAGCTGATGTTGTGTAAAAATATAATCCATCATATCATTCATTCTTTTACTCGAAAATAATAATGCTGATATAATCACATTTGTATCAAGCATAATTCTCATCTGTCCACAACACCCTCTTTCCTCAATTCTTTAATCATATTTACAACATCTTCATCATCTCTAAGTCCTACTCTGTCAGCTTCACCCGCAAATTCCATCTGAGCTTCTCTGAAAGCATCCATTGATGAATTTATCATATATATTCTTCCTGCTTCTTCAACAAACAACACTTTATCACCATTTTTCAGACCAAGCTTTTTACGAATATCAATAGGAATTGTTACCTGCCCCTTAGATGTAACTTTTGCTAAATCCATCTTTCTTCCTCCCTTCACTGTAAGAAATCCCTTACTTTCATTGTAATATCAGTATAATCATTTCCGATATAAATAGCAACTTATATCTTTATTCTGCCTGATGTGAAAATCTATATTCATCATCCAATATACAACTCATGTGTTTTACAACTCTTTCCTCTTTCCCGTCACTACATTTAGAAATGAGATAAGAACAATCTCTTAATTCTTGAAATATTACTTCTCATTTTAAAAAGAAAATAGTCTGAGCGGTTAAACTCAGACTTAAATTTTCTTATATAAAATTGCAATTCATAATCATTGAACTAATAAAATCAAACAACGCTTATTTATTCTTATTATAAATCTTACTCTCAAATGTTCCGTCTTCAATGTTTATAAATCTGATAAAAAGCGATACCTTATTATCTTCATTTAAGCTGTTCCATACAAGCTCGCCAAACTCGTCCATATCATTTGGTATCTCAACAAGCTTTGGCTCTCCCTCAAAACTTGGAAGAGGATTTCCATCATGCATATATGTATGGATAAATCTTCCCTCGCCTGCGACCGGATTTTCATAGTCAAATGTAAATCTGTTGCAGCAGTCAGGATTTCCGTTATTGCTTTTAAGGATAGACATTGAATAGTCAAATCCGCCGTCTTCCACATGAAGTATAGCTGAAATCCTAGGTGTGAAGTTTGGCTCATCAGGCTCAAACTCTCTTGTGCAGAGTGACTGTTCAAATGTAGAACCATCCTGCATAAGCTCATATACCGTATCTGTCTGGTCACCGTTTGTAACTATTGTGTCATTGCCAAGAACACGGACAGGTGCGTATATTATAAGACTTGGGTCTGTAAGCTTTGACGGGTCAAAAGCCTGTGTGCGGATTCCGTCGCCATCTGTCACAAATACCCTGTTTCTGCTGTTTTCACTTCTGCCCATGATAAAATATGCGATTGCTGCGTGCTTTCCGTCAGCAGTCTTTCCGACAACAATGCCTCTACCCGGATATGTATTTGAAGCGAGTTCATTATTTAAAGATACTTTTTCCATAAAAACCTCCGTTTTTTCCGTAATGTACTCTCGAAATCTTCTGAACGAAAAATTCAAGATGAATTTTTTTACGATTGTTACATCTTAGTGATGGAATAATCTAAGTCCGGTGAATGCCATGAGTATTCCAAATTCGTTGCAGGCATCGATTACAGACTGGTCATTCTTTGAGCCGCCTGCCTGTGCAACATACTTGACACCACTCTTATTTGCACGCTCGATATTGTCGCTGAATGGGATAAAAGCATCTGAACCAAGTGTAACTCCGTCAAGATTTTTAATCCACTCCGCACGTTCCTCTCTTGTCATAGGTTCAGGCTTCTCTGTGAAGAACTGCTCCCATTTGCCATCTGCAAGAACATCCATATATTCATCTGAAAGATATACATCTATAGTATTGTCCCTGTCAGGTTTTCTGATGTCATTCTTAAAAGGAAGATTAAGTGCTTTTGGTGACTGGCGTAAGAACCACTTGTCTGCTTTATCCCCTGCAAGTCTTGTACAGTGGATGCGTGACTGCTGTCCTGCACCAATACCGATTGCCTGTCCGTCTTTTACATAACATACTGAATTTGACTGTGTATATTTAAGTACGATATTTGCAATTATCATATCATTTAATGCATCTTCTGAGAGTTCTTTCTTCTCAGTTACAATATTTGCAAAAAGTTCCTTTGTTGTCTTGACCGTGTTGTGTCCCTGCTCAAATGTGATTCCGAATACATCTTTTGTCTCAAGCGGTGCTGCTTCATAATCAGGGTCAATCTTGATAACACAGTAATTTCCACGCTTTTTGCCCTTAAGTATCTCAAGTGCTTCATCCGAATATGACGGTGCAATGATACCATCTGAGACAAGCGACTTAAGATATTTTGCCGTTGCTTCGTCACACTCATCTGAGAGTGCCACAAAATCACCGAAAGACGACATTCTGTCAGCTCCTCTTGCTCTGATGTAAGCTGTCGCCATAGGAGTAAGTTCTATATCATCATCTACGAAATAAACCTTTTTCATAGTGTCCGTAAGAGGTACATCTATAGCGGCTCCGGCAGGACTTACATGCTTAAATGAAGCTGCTGCGACATGACCTGTAGCCTCTTTTACCTCCTTAACAAGCTGCCAGCTGTTAAAAGCATCCAGAAGATTTATATATCCCGGCTTTCCGTTTAAAACCTCAAAAGGCAAGTCACTTCCATCTTTCATAAATACTCTTGCTGGTTTCTGATTTGGATTGCATCCGTATTTTAACTGAATTTCGTTCATTAAATATCTCCTTTCGTAAATGAAATATATAGGTGATTGCGAAACTAATTATAGGTTGTGTTAATTGCACAGATATAACAAATAATATCGTCGGCACGCTTTCGCTATGTTGTCGTTCGTAGCAGTACATAAATCAGCAAAAAACGCTGATTAAGTGCTGACGACGACAAAAATGCCGACTAACACTATTTGTTATACCTGCACAATTTAATGAAGTTTTATGATAGTTTCGCAAATGCCTAATGAAAAAAAAAACCGACACTTCCGGGAACTTTTCTGCCCAGACGGTCGGCTGTCAAACTGTTATACTCCCTGTGGTCACTTCCACTTCCGTCAGTCATATAACTAAGTTTAGTTTATCATAATTTATTTCACTCTGCAAGTTCTTTTTCTTCTATTATCTGCTTTGCTTTTCTCTTTACTTTAGCTTTGAAATGTTCCCTGTCTACCGCAAGGGCGAGTCCCATCTCCGCCATCGTAAATACGACTGCTGAACCTCCATAACTTATAAATGGCAGTGATACACCTGTGTTTGGTATTATCATAAGAACGACAAATATATTTACAACAACCTGGAGTGATATATGTATCGCAATGCCTGCAACCATAGCACGACCAAATACCGTTTCTGCTCTCCCTGCTATCTTAAATAACTGATAAATAAGGTATATAAACATCATTATCAGTATCCCTGCACCAAGTATCCCAAGTTCTTCACATATAACGGCAAATATCATATCGTTCTGTGCCTCAGGAATTTTAGAAAGCTTCTGGACACTGTTTCCAAGTCCTTTTCCGGAAAATCCTCCTGATGCGACCGCATAGAGTGCCTGGAGGGACTGATAACTCTCATCATCCGCATATTTAAGCGGTGCAAGCCATCCCAAAAAACGCCTGGTTCTGAAACTGTAATCCTTGGGATTTACATTCAATTTGATAAGATTTCTAAGGTGATTTATATAATAATATACACCGACACCTCCGGCTGCAACAACTCCAATATGTATCTTCCAAAATGGAGTCATAATAAAAGTCATTCCGAAAATTATACCGCCGATTATAATGGCTGAGGAAAGATTGGAACTGACTTTAAATAAAAAAAGTACCGAAAGCATTGACGGAATCCATATAAATAACAGCACTCTTATTTTGTTTCTGTGATTGATATATTTTGATATCATTGCTGCGACCCACAGAATAATGAGTATCTTTGATACCTCAGCAACCTGCAGTGAAAGCGGTCCTATCTTTATCCATCTAACTGCACCCTTTGCCGCAACTTTAAGCGGTGAAAATAATGTAAGCGTCACAACTATCGACATGATATATATAAGCCATGATAAAGATATTTTTTTATTTTTTAAAGCTTTTATACTCTTAAACAAATGAGATTTTGAAAAACGATAAATATATAATTGATTATAATTACACAAGCGTATGACAAGCATAACACCAAATCCCAGAACAACATTAAATATCTGCTTCTTTGCAAAATACATACCATCGTAATTGTATTTTGGACTCAGACTGCAATTATAGCTTGATGCACTGTATATCATGATAATTCCAAATACATTCAGCATGAAAAGAATCATGATTACTTTTATGTCAACTCTTTCCTGACTGTCTATATATGAAGCAAGCGCACGTCTTGCTGATGGTTTTCTAAGCATTCGCCTGCCACCTCCGGATAATAGTATCATTTCATAATGATATTGACAGCAATCTTTATGCAGAGCATAGCACTATCTGTTCCAGACCCCTGTATCATATAATTTAACACAAAAAAAACATAAAGTCCATTATAAATCACAATCAGACTGACAATTCGTAACAGTTCAGCCAAAAAAAGATAAGTCAATAATACACGAGCTTGCTCGATGTATTATTGGCTTGTTTTTTTGGGCGGAATAGCCTTTCATTTCTGAAATGAGTAAACATAAGCTGCAAAGCAGCGACTGACAGCTCGCTGGCAGGTTTATGAATGTAAGAAATGCAAGGCTGAACTGTTACGACAATTCAGATAAAAATGGCAAAACAGGCAATACAATGAACTTGTTCATTGTATTGCCTGTCATATTTTTATATTGGAACTTTTACCAAACAATAACATTTATTATCGCTGTTACTTTATTGGATTTTTAGTTCCAAAACAAGTTTTATAAAATTTTGCTATTTAACGGTAACTTTAATCGTCTTAGATGCCGCCTTATACTTAGAAGTCTTTTTACTTGTTATCTTAATGGAAACCTTTCCCTTTTTCTTAAGTGCTTTTATCGTGAGTTTATTCTTCTTAAATTTAACTTTAACAATCTTTGCATACTTCTTTGAAAGTTTTGCCATTGAAAGTTTTGCTTTTGAGTTCACTGAAACTGAAAGTTTAACAGTTTTCTTTCTCTTAACGGTTACGGAAGATACTTTCTTCTTTCCTTTCTTAACCGTAATGGTTGCTCTCTTAAGCTTCTTTGTTGCCGGTTTCTTTGTCGGTGCCGCCGTCGGAGTCTGTTCAGGCTCTGTGCTTGGCGATACTGATGGTGTAACAGCCGGTTCATTGCTTGGTGACACCGTCGGCTCTGCCGATGGGTTTGTCGTTGGTTTCTGTGTAGGTACTTCTGTCGGTTTTACTGTCGGAGTCTGACTTGGCATATTTGTCGGTTTTGTTGTTGCTGACGAACCCGGTGCAGGAGTCTGACTTGAAGCCGGTTTCTGCGATGGAGTAACCGTCGGAGTTACTGTTGGAGTAGGGGTAGGTGTTGAAACCACTGCGTTTTTATTCCACACGGCATATAAACTTATAGTTCCACCTGTCTCCGCAAGCTTCTTATCAATGCTTTGTTCATCATTATATATAACTGTTCCATTTGCTGTTTCTGCCCAGCCTGCAAATGTATATCCGGTTCTTGAAAATCTACACTTACTAAGTTTGAACTTAGTATTATTTAATGCTGACTGATTTGACATTGAGCCACTTCCGCCATTTGAGTTAAACTTAATTGTAAACCGATGCGTATCCTCCCATACCGCATACAATATAACTGTCCGATTTTTTTCTGCAAGGTCTGTTAAAATTTCCTGTGCATTTTTGTATAAGACAATTCCATCTTTTGTTGTTGCCCATCCGCTAAACTTATAACCGCTGCGAACATATGTGTTTTCTATAAGTCGTATTCCACAGCCTGGTTTTCCATACTGTAAAATCTCCTCTCCCGCAGCTCCATTTGCATTGTATTTTACAGTATATGAATCTTCTTTCCAAACCGCATACAATACAACCGCCTCTGTTGCTTCTGCAAGATTTTTTACACTCTGCTCATCCTTATAGTCAACTGCTCCATCAGGAGTTTTAGACCATCCGATAAATTCATATCCGTCGCGAGTAAATTCGTTCTTTTTGAGCTTCTGCGACTCATCAACAGTAAATTCCTGTGTTTCTATAGTCGTTCCTGCTGCTACATGATTAGGACTGTAACATACTGAATATTTTTGGCTTGCAGCTGCTTCATAGATACGGACATTATCAAATCCTGCAACACCCTGATATCTTCCACTCAGATACCATAATCCTTTCACATCTGAGATACTGCTCATTGCAATATCCATTGTCTTAAGTGTCTTTCCTGATGCATCCGTTATATCTAATGTGACCTTTTTGTTGGTCTTATCAACAGTCGTCTTAAAATGTGTCCATGTATTCTTTGCAATAGTTACTGTATCTGTCTTTGCTGTTGAAGCCGTACTTCCTGATGAAATCTTCCAATTTGTGGAATTTGTTGTGTCTAAACTCCACAGATATGAAGTATTTGCCAACGCACTATTTGTCTTATTATAATCTGACGCAGCCAATGCCATCTGCGAAGCCTGACCATTTCCAGCCGTAAGCTTTGTATCAAACTCAACTACATATTTGTCAGGCAATGTAACATTTCCAAATGAAGTGTATGCACTTCTTGAGTTCTGTGCTCCCGGTGCAAACTGCACATACCCCTTATATGCATCGTCACTCTCACCTGCTAATGTAAGCGAGTTCTGTGCACTTGTTGATGTCCATCCTGCCGTCTTTGCATCCGTATCTGCATTATAATTCTTGAAGAATATACTCTGCTGCTGCATGGCTTTTTCCTGAATCTGCTCAGCATTTTTTGAATTGACAAGTTCTTCCTTTTCTGAATTATATAATGCTGCAACATCACCTATATTCAATGCCCTGCTGTAAATTCGTACATTATCCATATATGCCGGAGCCGAACCCCAGAAAGAGCCGTGTCCAAGATAAAACTTATCTGATGATGAAATGACACTAAGCATATCCTCGGCAGCATCTGCATATGATGAACCTGCATATAATGTATATTTAGATTTATCGCATACAAACTTTCCATCAACATATATTCCAAAATTACTCTTTCCAAGTGATACTGTTACATAGTGCCACTGATTTGTCGAAATATTCCCTGTAGTTTTGTCAGCCCTATTAAAATCAAACCACTTATTGATTCCATTCACCGTTCCGTTATATCCAAGATATGCATTCGGAGTAAAAAATACTCTGCCGTCTTTTGAATCAGATGAATCAGTATCATAAAAGCTCCAGAGTGCATCCCACAAATCTTCACTCGGACAATTTACCCACTGTGAAACAGTCACTCCACTTAATGTTTTTCCTTTTAACGGATTACTAAATTCTGTATAACTTTCATTTCCATTAGCACCAAATCCCTGGTTTAATACATTTCCGCTTCTGTCCTTATTATATTCAATAGTAGGAGTAGTTCCTGAACCGCGTTTTTTCGCTGTACCTGTCTGAGTCGTATCAGCTTCATTTCTAAGTCCATTCTCAAATGTATAATTTGCTTCAAGACCAGAATCTTTATCAGCCATTTTATCTGTTGTTACAATAGTTTCATATGTCTTTTTTGTTGAATAATTATTATAGGTTATAGTTGCTGTCATTGTCACTTTTACATCCTTTGAAGCATCAATAACCTCACCCTTATCAGACATTACCGATGTATCAGAAGATGACCAGCTTATCTTAGAACCATTATCTCCGTTTGTAGGAAGCGAAAGGTCTACATATGTTTTTTCAGGAACAGTTACTTTCATCATTCCTGCATCTTTTATGACTATTGCTTCATCTGTATAACCTTTTGTTCCCCAGAAAGTTACATTGTTATTTCCAACGGTTGTAAAACACATTGTTTCGTATGCAGTGCCTTCTATCTTCTGTTTTATAAATACCCCCTGATAAACAACTCCACCCGCTACGATAGTCACGTATGGCCCGTCTTCTGACTGCACCCATGAACCTGAATAATCACCTGTAACAGTTCCATTTTTATTAAGCTTGATAGTTTCTTCATTGCAACATTCAAGGTTATTATTGTCAACCTTTTGTTTGTGTAATATAACTTTGTATTCTCCTTCTACTTCATCATTGCTATATGCAGACTTAGATAATGTCTCGCCGGAATACTCAAACGGTGTCGCAACAAGACCTCCGTTTTTAGCCTTAAATAACTGATGCACTCTTACCTGATGTCCCTCAGTTCCATCATTAAATCGTGTATGATAAACAACATATGCTTTTCCATCGTCATCTGCTACCGCTGAATTATGACCCTCTGCTACACGCCCTTTGTCAAGATAACTCCACTTATAATATGACATAAGACGCTCACCGACAACTCCGTTTGTATTTCCCGCATCTGTGCTTGTAGTATCGGACTGACTAGTACCATATCTCGCATCATTTCCAGCCACATCCTTATATGGACCATTTATTTTGTCTGATGCAAAAACACGCATATTATATCCGCCCTTTGCAGCAAAACCACCATATGAAACAAATAAATAATATTTACTTCCTATTTTTTCTATATAAGAAGCTTCTCCTGATTTCTGATTTCCACCTGCAAGCTTATATCCCATGTAAGGGTCACTCTCATTATCTTTATATGTATGCCCAATCGAAGCATCACGAAGTCCTGTACTTGTACTAAGTTCAAACATCCAGATACCACCTGACCATGAGCCATAACTCATCCAAAGTTTTCCTTCTGAGTCATATGTTACACAAGGGTCAATAGCGTGTGCCCCGTAATAATTATTCCAATTTGTCTCACTACATACATTTTTGCCATCATTGTATGAAGGTTTATATGAGCCCCTTTTGTAGTGTTCTGAAATAAACTTTTTAGCATTTTCATCCGAACCAACTACATTCGCAAAGTCTGTATCCTTATAATCATGAACTCCTGACTCAGTAAATCCAGAATACACAACTGTACCTCTTTTTGTCCAATCACCATCCAAATCATCTGATGTAAGAAGTACAATGCTTGAGTTCCATGAGTTACCATTTATACTCATATACATACACCATGCTCCCTTTGAACCGTCCGAATTAACGTAATCAGGATTCCATATTACATCAGGTGCCCATAAATTTCCATCCCACTGGTATGATGCATCACCCTGCTTAGCCCAGTTGAACGCATCTTTAAACAAAGCCTGACAAGTCGTGTCATTATTTATATTATTCTGAAAATAGTTCCAATTCTGCATATCGGTCGACCATGCAAAAGCTCTGTGCGAACCAAATATAAAATAAACCTTTTTTCTTGTTTTAGCAGTATTCTGAACACCATATATTTTTACATTTTTATTCCCCGTATATTTAGTATCAGTATAACCTATTACAACAGATGGATCATGTACTGTTACATGATTTTTCTGATTACTGCTGTTGAAATATGTATTATATTTACTCTGAACTTCAGAAGCTGAAATCTCTGTCGGTTCTGATGATTCAGTTGTATTATCAGTCATGTCTACAGCTTTAATATTTGAAAGAGTACATTTTTCTCCTGTAAGATGCATTCCGACAGTATCTTCAAACTTACCAAATTCAATCGTATTTCTCAATGAGTAAACTTTTGAATTATCTTTATTATCGACAATATTATATTTCAATACAACTGACCTTTCTGCCCTATGAATATCTACCGTAACACTAGCATCTTCCATAGATTTTGCAAAGTCATCCCACACAAAATTTATATTATCCCATGTCGCTTTTGAGCCATCATTATTATGGTTATATTTATCACCACCATAAAACCAGCCATAATTATCAGCTCTTGCAGTATATCCGCTGTTTTCCCCATTGTTTGTATCCCATATTTCAACAGCAAAATTAAACCAATTTGCAGATGAATCTTTAGTTTTATTCGTAAATGTATAACGAACATCGAAATTACCACTTAAATATTCATCCCCTGATTTATTAGTGAATCCTGTATCAATATCGACAATATCAGATGTATTTTCACCAAATTTGCTTTTTTCATCCGCTTTTACAGTCTGGACAATGTTCTTTGATGAATACGGCACTGCCGTAAGTGCAATCACTGCTGACATGGCAATAGCTACCGCTTTTTTAATCTTATGTCTTACCATATGCTTATCTCCTTTTCAATACTTTGCAATTTTTTGTGATGTTGGATTCAAAATGTATTTTGCAAGATGTTAAGATCATACATTGCAATCTGCTTTTAACCCGGATATCACTTTATTTTTTTAATGTAAGAAATCACAAGGAGGAGCTGACTTTATGTCAACTCCCCCTCAATGTACATAAATAATATCTTTTTTGAAAATTTTTTATTTTTTAACAGTAACCTTAATCTTCTTTGTTGCTGCCTTATACTTAGATGTCTTCTTACTTGTAATCTTAATAGAAACTTTTCCTTTCTTAAGACCCTTTATAGTAAGTTTGTTTTTCTTAAATGTTACCTTTGCAATCTTAGCATTCTTCTTAGAAAGTTTTGCTACTGAAAGTTTTGCTTTTGAGTTTACTGAAACTGCAAGCTTAACTGACTTCTTTGTCTTAACAGTCACTGAAGAAACTTTCTTCTTGCCATTTTTAACAGTAATTGTTGCACTCTTAAGTTTCTTTGCCGGTTTCTTTGTATTACTTGGTTTCTTTGTAGGTGCTACAGTTGGTTTAGCTGTTGGTGTTGCACTTGGCTTAGCTGCTGGCTCTGTGCTTGTTCCCGGTGCCGGTTTTGCACTTGTTCCCGGTGCTGGTGTTGCACTTGTTCCCGGTGCCGGTTTTGTGCTTGTTCCTGGTGCCGGTTTTGCACTTGTTCCCGGTGCTGGTGCTGCACTTGTTCCCGGTGCTGGTGTTGCACTTGTTCCCGGTGCTGGTGCTGCACTTGTTCCCGGTGCTGGTGCTGCACTTGTTCCCGGTGCTGGTGTTGCACTTGTTCCCGGTGCTGGTGTTGCCTCTGTTCCTGGTGCTGGTGTTGACTCCGCTGGAGCAGGTGCAAATTTTAGATTATCTATCGTACACTGTTCACCTGTTAAAGAAAGATATGCTTTCTTTCCCTCTTCTACTGGAATTGTAGCAGTGTAGCCTATACCATTATTTAAGTATGTAAGGATAACTTTATTACCCTCTCTCTTAACAGTTCCTGTTACTTCTGTACCTGCTTTATTAGCATCAACCCATGGTTTCCAAGCTTCTGTTATTTTAGCGTTGTTTTCATCATCAATAGCTTTTTTCTCATCTGCATTTGCACCATCAGGGTATGCTTTTGTTTCAACTGTCGGAATACCTGTTGTTTTAAGGCTTCCTGATGTTTCATTTACAGTATCTGCTCCAGTAATAACAAAGCAATCTGACCTTATAACCGAATATTCTTTATACAAATTCTTTGAAGTAGTCGGTTTATAAAGACCACCATCCACTGATGTAAACACTACTGTTGTTGGTGTATTCCATCTAAGATCTGTAGACTCATTTGTTGTTGTTTTGAAAGAAAACTTCTGTGCATCTTCCGTAATTTCAACACCATTACTCCAATTAGTCCACCATCCGTCACATTTCACCTGACCGAAAGTAGTTGTCTTGTCGGTGTCAGAGTAAGTACCTGCAACTGACTTCAACCTTGTCTGCTCGTTTGACAGTTCCATTTTCATATCTATTGGCAGTCCTGATATTGTACATAACTCACCTGTAACTGCAAAATATGTCTCTTTTCCTTCATCAGCTATAAATGAAAACTCTGATACACTTGTATAATCACCTGCAACAACTGTATATTTAATCGTAACCTTATTAGATGAATCTTTCTGATATTCTACAGTAGCTTTTCCTTCTTTTTTACAAGCCTCTAACCACTTAGCAAAATCACTTGGATATGTTTTATTAATTGTTATATTTTTTGATGCATCTGTTTCAGTTGTACCCTCAGCATCAACCCAGCAATCAGACCTTACATTTGCATAATGTTTATAATTTGTATTTTTACTCTCATAAATTCCATCATCAGATGTATAAACCAACAACACCGGCGTATCCCAATTTGATGTTGCAGTCTCATATGTCTTAAATGTAAAATTCAAAGTTTGCTTATCTGTTGTAACTTTCTTTCCAGCAGTATACGCAGCTAAATAATTGGGCTCATCCAAACTAAATGTTTCACCGGTAGTCTCATCCGCCTGTGCTACTACTACATCTCGATAAACCGCTGGAACTGATGACATTCCAACAACAGCAGCCATTGCGATTGCTAAAAGTTTTGTTTTTCTCATAAAATGTCTCCTCCTATAATCTTTTTAATTCTTTAATTTTTTTCTCAACCTTGGTCCTTAATCTATCTCCAGATTTCAACCAAAAAGTATTCCAGAAAGCCTTTAAATTTTTCTAAAATACTTTACATTATTTTGGATAACCTAAGAATACCATAAATTAGTAATTAGTGTCAACAGATTTTTAACTGTATGTTAATTTTTTGTAAACTTTTAACAAATCATGCATTTTTTGTTCATTTTTGCTTTTTGTAAACTATTTTATTCAAATGTATAGAACCATAATAATTACAGTGTTTATACCATGTTTATTAGTCTGCATATAGCACTGTTTATTTCTATATTTTTATATTGTTTTTGGTGATTTTGCACAAAGAATATTTATAAGGCAATAGATTTTATAATGGTGATTTTTGAGTATTTTATGGTGAAATCGTTTTTATATATAAAAACAGCAAATCTTAATATGGGTTCTTGATATATTTGTTCCCATTGTTAAGATTTACTGTTTTTTCTGTGAATATTTGCTTTTCTGGCAAGAAATATCGCTCTTACAGACATGCCGCCGATATTTTTTTAATTATCTCCCTTACATATTCTTCTGACTTTGACACCTTTTTAGCTATATCCGGCACTGACATATTGCAATCGGTATATAAAGTCTCTATCCTGCCCTCTTCGCGTCCTTCAAGGCGTCCTTCCTTGCGTCCTTCCCGCACTCCTTCGTTTCTTGCCTGTTCTTCACCAGCCTTTATCTCTTCCTTAAAAAATTTTCTTAATACTTCATTCATAATCCCAGTCCCTCCATTCTTTATACTGTCAAATAATTCTTGGTTTGACGATACCATTATTCCTAACAGTGAATTTATGCAATCTTTTTCAAATGGCTCTTGCAGTTCAAAGGCTTCATCCAAAAAATTTTCTCCTACTTCTGCCGTTCCGGCTTTTTCGCCATATTAACATAATACTGTCAGCTTTTTCTATCTGCATTTTTCACATACCGTATTCTTATTTTCTGTGTAATTCTTACAATGAACATATACCTTTTTATGAGATTTAATGAGATTTCAAAATTCTATACAAAATCAAGTATTATATTAAGATTTCTTTTTGTTACATTTTACTTAACGCATATTTCACTAAATAGCACAGCACAATGAAGATTAAATGAAAATTCAAAAAAGAAGCTTATGTCTTAACTTCTATCCATCCTATTGTTAAAACATAAGCTTCTTATATTTCTTATATATTATATTTATTATATTTATTCGACCGGCTCTGCCATTATCTGCATTTTAAGTATCTACAAAATAATCATAATATTTTATTAAATGGTGCAGACTAAAAACTCACCCTATTTTAAATGTTTCTTTGCTTTAAAGAAATCTCTTGTTTCTTTTACGACAACACCGCTTAACGCAAATATTGCTATCATATTTGGCAGTGCCATAAGTCCGTTAAATATGTCTGCGATTACCCATACCGCACTTACTGTCATGTAAGGTCCGATAAATACTGCAAGTATATATACCCAACGGAATACTTTTACTTTTTTCATATTTCCATTTGTAAGATATTCCAAACAACGCTCACTATAATAGTCCCATCCGAGTATCGTTGTAAAAGCAAAGAATACAAGACAGAGCATCAAGACAAATGCGGATACTTCTGCCGGGAACGGAAGTCCCTGCTTAAATGCATATGTTGTCACCTGAACACCCTCAAGTCCCTTAACTTTCCATGCTCCTGTGAGTACGATTGAAAGTCCTGTCATTGTACAGATAATTATTGTGTCAATAAATGTTCCTGTCATGCTGACAAGTCCCTGTCTTACAGGTTCGTGTGTCTGAGCTGCTGCTGCCGCTATAGGTGCACTTCCAAGTCCCGCCTCATTTGAGAATATACCACGTGCAACACCTTTTTGCATTGCAACGAGCATACTTCCCGTCACGCCGCCTGCAACTGCCTGCGGATTAAATGCAGCTTTTACAATTATCACTATGGCATCAGGAATTTTTGTTATATTGCATATGACAAGCATTACTGCAAATATAAAATAAATTATTGCCATAAAAGGAACTATTATCTGACTTACACTTGCAATTCTCTTAATTCCACCTATAAGTACGGCTCCAACGCAGAATGCAAGAATAAGTGATGCAATTACTACCATCCATGAATATGTACCTATTCCGGGGATTGATACCGTATGTGCCTTATTTGGATCAAAAAAATTCTGAACAGCACTTGATATTCCATTCACCTGACTGAATGTTCCTATTCCAAAAAGTCCTACACAGACTCCAAAAAATGCAAATATTTTTGCAAGCCATTTGAATTTCTTACCCATTCCAAGCTCTATATAATAAAACGGCCCGCCAAGACTGTGATTGTCTTTATCTACCACACGGTATTTGACCGCCAGAAGTCCCTCTGCATACTTTGTTGCCATTCCGAACAACGCTGTTACAACCATCCAGAAAAGTGCTCCGGGTCCGCCTGCTCCAACAGCCGTTGCCACACCTACTATATTACCTGTTCCTATTGTTGCACTAAGTGCTGTGCACAATGCCGCAAAACTTGATATTTCGCCTTTTCCGCCCTCTTCATTTTTAACCATCCATTTTAATGCAAGCCCAAGTCTGCGAAGCTGCAAAAATCCAAGACGAAATGTAAGCAAAATTCCACCTGTTATTATGATTGCCATAAGTGGAACTCCCCAGACGAAATCGTCAATGTTAGCTAATATCTTATTAATACTATCCCACATGATTTTCTCCTTTTGTATATAATTTAATATTTTTACACCAAACTAAATTATACGCAAAAAGAGTGTATCAGGCAAGAATTTTTTTACTGCCGGCTCACAAACCTTAAAATAAATTGACAAATTATTTGCAAAAAAGATTATTCTCAACTATTTTGCAAGCTGCTTTACAATCTGACGCTTACTTTATCAGTCTGTTGCCAAGAACTCATTTTTACCAGCTGCATCTGCCACAGTTAGTACATTTAGTGCAGTTACTCTTTGCTTTTCGCCTTTGCGGTGTAAAATCAGATGCTTTCACCTCTATATCACCGCTTTCTATATCCTGTTTTTTTATCTCAGTTTTAATATTTTCCGATATAAATATAATGCTGTCTTTCGTTTTTTCTATTTTAATCGGCGTAATTTTAAATATTCCGGGATTCATGCAGCTTTCCACAGCATACGGCTCTATTATTTTTAACAGATTATTGTCTTTGTCGTATATTTCTATACGGTTATTTTCCAAATTCAGTTCATCTGGCTTTTGTATATTCATATTTTTCACTCTTTCTTAATTGACCTATGACACATACTGCTTCAGTCAATACAGCCGCCGCAACCGGCTCTATCCATATTCCTGTAACTAAAAAAAGTTTTGGCAGCACAAATAAAAAAAATGGTGTATATATTATTGCTTCTCCATAAATTATTATTGATGCTTCCTGGTGCTGTCCTTTTCCGTTCATTATCGTTATGCTTAGTCTGTTTAATCCATAGAACAACAATGATATAGCTGTTATCCTAAGTCCCTGCACAAATGGTTCATAATTTTCACTGCTTAGTGAGAAAACTTTATGAAATACGGGTGCAGCGGCAAAAAACAAAAGCATTACTAATATTGATACACAAACCACAAGCCTTGTCACAACACCTTTTATCTGCTTTTCTTTCTTTTCCATATTTTCTTTTGCCGCACACATACTAAAAAGCGGCTGCACTCCGTCTGCTATACCGGTGAGCATATTCTGAGCCGGATATACAAGATACGATATGACCGCATAACAAGCCACCGTCCTGCTGCCTCCATACGAAAGACATTGATAGTTTGTCAGGGCAAGTACCCAGGTAGGAAGAAGTGATATTCCAAAAGAAGCTATACCACCGAAAAAAATCTTTTTTATATATCCTGACCTTTTTTCTTCCACATCTTCTCTGCTTAATGCACCTGACTTTTTTATGATCGCACCTGCTATAATGCTTGTTACCACCTGTGAAAGCACCGTTCCAAGTGCCGCTCCTCTCATTCCCATCTGAAGTACAAAAATAAATATCGTGTTAAATACAAAATTTGAACAGACACCACTTATCGTCGCTGCCATAGCCTGTATTGGCATATTAAGATTTCTGACTATCGGGACAAGTCCTGCTCCAAATATCTGTAAGAGTGCCGCTGCCGCTATTATCCTAGTATATTGTACCGCAAGCGTATACACTTCCCCCTCTGCACCGAGTATTTTCATAAGATACGGTGCTGTCATTTCAAAAAGTACACTGTATAAAATACCTGCACACGCCAAAAAGACAAAAGCATTTTTTAAAAATTCTTTTGCCTCTTTTTCATGTTTTTTTCCAAGTGCGGAAACATAATTTATCCCACATCCGACTCCTATACCTATACCGCTCGCAAGGATAAACGCTGGCACAGGCCATGCAATATTTATTGCTGCAAGTCCGTCCTCACCTATATTTCTGCCAATAAATAAACCGTCTATTATCGTGTTAAGTCCGCTTATTACCATACATACCATTGCAGGTATGCAGTTTCTAAGCACTTCTTTTTTTGTATTTTTCATCTTATTGCTTTTTCCGTTTCTATATCAAAGAAATGAATTTTTGACTCATCAAATCCAAAGTGATACTCCTCGCCTTCTCTGAAATCACCATTTCCCTCAATGCGTATTGTTACATTGCTATTAAATTTATTTTCACTCTTCATCGTATCATTCCAGTTTTTTGCAACATTTTCCTTTGAAGAAATTTTCTTATTTTCAATACTATCACTTTCGCCAGCCGTTTCCAAGTGCAAATATGAAACTGCCCCATCCGGCTCATAAACTTTTAATCTTGCTGCAAGGCTGCTCTGAAACATCTCATCATCCATACCCTTTACCTGTAAAAATATGTCTTCAGGTCTTATTCCAACATAGACTTCTTTATCAAAATATCCTCTTTTTCTCAAAAGTTCAGCATTTTTTTCTGACAGTCTGTATCTCCCAAGTCCACCGATAAAAAGCATTACATTCCTTTTTTCCTGAATGACCTCGGCTTTCCAGATATTCATCTGGGGGGTTCCTATAAACTGTGCTACAAAAAGGTTTGCCGGTTTGTTATAAAGTTCTTTTGGGGTTGATGCCTGCTGAATTTTTCCATTGTTTAATACGACTATCTTTGTTCCAAGTGTCATTGCCTCTGTCTGGTCATGCGTAACATAGACAAATGTTGCATCTGAATGTTCATAAAGTTCTTTAATCTCCATACGCATCTGAGTTCTGAGCTTTGCATCAAGATTTGACAATGGTTCATCCATAAGAAATATCTTTGGTGTTCTGATAAGTGCCTTTCCTATCGCTACTCTCTGTTTCTGACCTCCAGAAAGCTGCCCCGGTTTTCTTTTAAGAACTTCTTTGAGTCCCAGCATATTTGCGACTTTTTCAACATTTTCTTTTATTTGTCTTTTAGGTACTTTCTTTATCTTCATACTGTATGCTATATTGTCGTACACAGACATATGCGGATAAAGGGCATAATTTTGGAAAACCATTGCTATATCTCCGTTTGCCGCCATTTTTTTATCAAGCACTTTTCCATCTATATAAATACTGCCTGCCGTTGCCTTTTCAAGACCTGCTATCATTCTTAATACCGTCGATTTACCGCAGCCTGAAGGGCCAACAAACACAACAAATTCTTTGTCTTTAATCTGTAAGTCAAAGTTTTTTACTGCAAAACTTCCACCGTCATATTTTTTTTCAATTCCATCCATCAACAATTCTGCCATAACTGTAACTACCTGCTTTCCTGTATTTTTATATTTTCCCAGTCGTGCATCAGTTGTCCCACATCAGCGATTATAAAGTCTGCACTTTCTTTCAATTCTTCTTTTTCACCGACACCACTCAACACTCCAACTGCCAATGCTCCACCGTTCTTTGCAAACTGCATATCTGTATTTGTATCTCCTACTACCATTATCTCCTCTGAATTTATACCAAATTTTCTTTTAAAATCTTCTATTATATCCGATGACGGTTTTGGTTTTAAAACCCCGTCATCAGAGCCAACATATGAAAAGAAATGTCTGATGCCTAGTCTGTCAAGACATTTAAGAGCCGTCTGCTTTGTATCAGCGGTAGCAAGCCCCACTATCAGCTTTCTGTCCGACAGCCACTTAAATAATTTATCAAGGTCAGCGGTAGGTAGGATATTTGCCGTGCTTTTAGTAACTTCTTCAAAATAAAGTTCTTCAAGCTGTTTAGAATAAAGACTTAACATTTTATCATCTGCTTCTATCTCAAAAACCTCAATGACTGCTTTCGTCATATCCCTGTAGGTCATTGCTGCAATGCTGTTTCCAACGGCTTTCACCGCCCTTGAAACATTTTCCTCATCAGCATCAATTCCTATCTTATGGAGAAACTTTGGCATCACCATTTTAGTAGCCTCATCCCACAACTCGTCAAACTTAAGAAGCGTACCATCCTTGTCAAACAAAATCCCCTTAATCACCGCTCGTCCCCTCTTTCCATGTACTTACTTAAAATATTTGTCAAACTATCATAATCTGAAATTAAATTGTGAAATATAACAAATAATTAGTTTCACAATCACTAAAAATTATTTTGAAACTGAACTCATAGCTTCCTCTGCTGTTTTCTGAGCCTCGTCAAGTGCATCTTTTGCAGATACGCCCTCAATCTCAACTTTATCTGCTGCTACCTTGAGTGCGTCATAAATCTTTCCGCCTGTAGGGTCTGTCGGAAGTACAGAACCATGTGAAGCCTGCTGTAATGGTACGAGTGCCTGTGGATTTTTCTTTGTATAATCCTTAAATTCTTTTACATCCTGTGTTGATTTTCTAACTGCAACATAACCTGTTTCCATAGACCATTTAGCCTGATTTTCAGGTGTAGTGAAATACTTTATAAATTCATAAGCACCTTTCTTTTCTTCATCTGAAGAATTTTTGAGGATAACGAGATTCTTAGCTTCTGCTGCCGGAGCTGATGCATTATTTCCAAATCCCGGCTGCTGCATTGCACCTACGATACTAAAGTCAAGGTCTGCCTGATCTCCTGACGAACCGGTATAACCGCCTGCCTTATTCTGCAAAACATCATCAATAGTTGTGTACCAGTATTCCCATCCCTGTCCGCCGGAATGAATTTTCATTATCTTATCATCGTGAATCCATTTTTTAAAGCTGTCCCACACTTCAACCCACGCATCACTGTTTACACACACTGTCTTTCCATCATCACTAAAAAGACTTCCGCCATTACTGAGCACTGCATCAACAAGATTGTCCTTGCCCCACATAGGTTCCCAGCCTGTCATGCCCTTATTTTTTTCAGTAATCTTCTTAGAAGCATCTGCTAAATCCTGCCATGTCTTAATGCTTTCAGGCTTAATTCCTGCATTTTTAAATGCTTTTTTATTGTAATAAAGTACCTGTGTAGTTCCATAAGCAGGGATTGCAAATGTCTTATTCTCATCATCAACACCCTGATTTAAAAACACATCAATATAATCATCCTTATTAAAATCAGAATCATCCTTTGTATATGCACTTATATCTTCAAGGACTTTCTTCTGATTAAGAGTCCTTGAACTATTTACATCCAAAAGTGCAATATCAGGTGCAGTACCGCCTGCGATACCAGCCTGAACTTTCTGATAAGTCTCATCATAATCTGCCTGAGTAACACACTTAACCTTATAATCCGACTGCGACTTATTAAATTCATCAACAATGTCCGCAACAACATTCACGGCAGTCTTACCGCCGGAATACCAGAACTCAACCTCAACCGGACCATTCTTTTTAGAATCAGACCCACTCTTTACGGCAGACTTAGAACTTGTTCCGCAACCCGTAAGAAGCCCCACTGTCATGCTCATCATCAACGCCATACATAATAATTTCTTTCTCATGATAATCCTCCATTTTTTACTTTATATATAATCTATTTTCCAGACATCTGCAAAACTATCATTACACTGAATTGAATTGCATAGATATAACATAGTCTATAAGCAGTTCTGCAGGTGTCTTTCTAACCTTTAACGCCCGTATCTCCACCAATACCATTGATAAACCATTTCTGGGTAAATGCGAACATCACTAAAAGCGGCACAACTATAACAGCACTTGCAGCCATAACCTTAGGCCATTCCGTACCGTAAGCTCCACCTTCTATAAAAAAGCTGCGAAGCCCCTGCGATACAAGACTTATATTTTTATCGTTAGTTATAAGTGACGGCCACATATAACTGTTATACATTGTTATAAAACTCATAAGACCAAATGTTATAAATGATGATTTAGTCATGGGCATTACGACTTTCCACAAAACCTTCATATTCCCCGCACCATCCATCTTTGCCGCCTCTATAAGCGGTGTCGGCACCTGCATAAATGCCTGTCTTAACAAAAATATTCCAAATATGTTTATCGTGTCTGAGATTATCAGACCCGTGTAGCTGTTTAAAAGTCCCAGTTTTGCAAGTATTATATAACTTGGTATATATGTTGCCGCTGCCGGCAGCATATAAGTTCCCATAACTATCGCAAATAATATTTTTCTTCCCCTAAATCTCATAAATACCATTGCATAAGCAAGCATTGCACCTGTTATTATCTGTATCGCAACGACCACAACACTTACGAATAAACTATTTCCTATGTATTTAAGCATCGGCGATGCCGTAAATATGCTCATAAAATTTCCCCACTGTGCATTTGCAGGAAATAATTTTGACACATCCATGACCTCCGCCTTTGTCTTTAATGCACTGAGTATCATCCATATAAAAGGGAATACCGTAAATATACCTGCTATGACAAGGATAAACATTTTTCCGAATGTCTTTCCGATATTCCTAAAGACTTCAATGCTTTTTTCTAATGCCGGATTTCTCTCTGATATACTGTCTTTGTCTATCTTTGTAATTGATGAAAATGTTTTTTTTGTTCCAAACCCTGTATATTTACTTTCATTTACTATATTCTGCTGCATTTTTCTCTCGCTTTCTAAAGTTTCATTTATGATTTCAAATCAAATATCCATTAAACACCTTGCAATCAAGCGAATATTCACAATCCGCTCTGCTGCCGGCTCATTGCTTCTTCATAATTCACAATCTATATCAATAATGAACCCATTTTTTAGAAATAATAAACTGAACTACCGACAGCAGTACCGTTATCGCTATAAGAACTATTGCTACGGCTGTTGCCTGTCCCATGTCATATTCTTCAAAACCGAGCTGATAATACATATAAAGAAGTGTTCTTGTCGAACCTGACGGTCCTCCCTGCGTAAGTATCTGAATCTGGTCATAAGCCTGCAATGAATTTACCATTGTCACTATCAGTAAAAAGAATGTTGTCGGTGATATACAGGGAAGTGTTACATCTCTGAAACGCTGCCATGCGTTAGCACCATCAAGCCCGTTTGCTTCGTAAAGCTCAGTCGGTACTTTTTCCAGTGCCGAAAGATAAAATATCATTGCATAACCGAGACTTTTCCACACCGTTACCACTATTACCGATAAAAGAGCCGTATCTGAACTATTTATCCATTGCAATGCAGGAAGATGAAAAAATTTTAACACCGCATTTGCAAGTCCGCTGTCGGGATTGAATATCCATGTCCACACGATAGACACCGCAACAGTCGGAGTTATCCACGGCGAAAAAAGAATGAATTTGAAAAATCCGCTTCCCCTGAATGTTTTTCTAAGAAGAAGTGCAAGTAAAAGTCCGCCGGCTATCGTTGGAAATAATGTTCCGATACTAAACCAAACAGTTGTACCTAATGCTTCATAAAATCTGCTGTCCTTAAACAGCTTTATAAAGTTATCTAAAAATACGAAGTTATATGTAGGCGACATATAGTCCCAATCAGTAAAACTTATGTATAATGATTTTAATATCGGATAAATCCAAAACACCATCAAAGGTATAAATGCCGGAAGTACAAAAAGCCACACACTTCCTATTTTTTTTAATTTACTGTTATCAAACATTTTTAATTCCCCATTTCTTTATTTTATTGACCTCGCCATAGCTGCACTGCTTCACCGAATGTCTTTAGTTTTGATTTTTTTCTTCCGTGAAATATCGGATTTACATAGCCTAAGAAACCGTAATCTTTCGACAATACCTCAAATCTTTTCCATTCCCATTCAATGGTGTGCCAGTTTGTCACAACATCTGCCATATATGTCCGTTCATCCCTCTTTTCAAGCCCGACCTCTCTTTTTGCTCCATTTTCAATCAGATATAATTCAGGAATAATATTTTTTCCGTATGTTTCTTCATTTATTTTTATTGTCACACTCGCAACAATGTCATTTTTAAATTCAGAATCGCCTGTTATCTCTATCCTGTCACCGGGAAGATATTTTTTATTTTCAAAAAGAAAATAAACTTCCATTGTAATATATCTGGCAACTATGACATGACCTTTTGAAACCGCTTTCAACAGTTTAGAAGGCGTCATTCCATCCATATATACCAATGTTGCAGGGTCTCCCGGCACACTCGGCTCATCTGCCCCCTCGTACCTTTCGTCTATAAGGTTGTGCGAATCACTTCCCCCAAGTCCGAAAACCCTAAATCCCTGCTGCCACAAAAAATCTATAAATGATATAGCATCTTCATTTGCTTTTTTTGCATATTCATATGTCGGGTCATTTATTATCTCCATCAATCTTAGATTTTTCAATTTAAGGTCAAAATATGTCCATTTCCATATATGCAGGAATGGATGGTTTATACTCCAAAGCCATTCCTTTTCATCTGCTTCCCTGATGGTGTACTCTACTTCCTCACTTATCCTGTCCTCACCATCATGTTTTAAAATGTGTGTAAGTCTGCCCGGCATCCCAAGACAGCCAAATATATTAAAATGCCCCAGACTTGTCGTAATCTCAACCCCCGGTACGACCATCACTTTTGCTTCTGTCCATCCGGTGTGCAAAACATTGTGTTCGGTCGGGATATAAAAATCCATTCCCATTTGTTCTGCCTTTTTCATCGCACTTCTCGTTGTCTCCTTTCCATCAGACAATCTCGTGTGTGTATGAAAATCACCTTTGTACCATCTGCTCTCGTCCGAATAATTCTTATCAATATCAAATTCTTTGTTCCCAACCCAGTCCTGTTCTCCCACCGGCTCTTTCACTGAAGAAATGTCATCAGAAATAGTAACTTTAACATTGAAACTGTTTTTCCCAAGACGCTGCATAACATATTCCCTAAATGCACATATTATAAACTTCCATCTGCCTATAGGAATATCTCCTGCTGTCCCACCTGCTGTCGTATGCATCCCATCATTTCCTATTATGAGCGTTCTGGGACCATACCCAATTTCCCTGAACATTCTAAACTTTCCATTACTATCCTTTACAATTATATAGCAAAGCAAAGCATACTCTTTTGGTATATTTATTTTTATATTCATAATCTTTATTGGAGAACTGACATCCACTGTTTTTTCCTGCCATGTACTCCCGCCATTTTCAATATGATATATTAAAGTTTCCATGTGTAATCCTCACTTTTTATTGGTCTTAATTTCGTTGCTGTATCACACACTTGCAAGGCATATTGTCTAACAAGCCATTTATCAGCTTATTTCAGCATTTTCATTACTGTTAATATATGCTGTGACAGCTAAAACCAAATTCTTTTCTCTGACAAGGTTAATAATAGCAACCTTATGTAAAATCCATAACCATGAAATAGACAAATTTTTGTAAAATAATGTAAAATTCTTGTAACGCAGTAGTGTATTACAAAAAAAAGCAAATTTGTGATATAATTACTCCAAAATCCGAACTAAACTAGGAGGACTACTATGGAAAATAATAAGAAATATCTTAAACTGCTCGCCCAAAAATATCCGACGAAACAGGCTGTGAGCAGCGAGATAATAAATTTAAGTGCTATTTGCAACCTGCCAAAAGGAACAGAACATTTTATGAGCGATATTCATGGCGAATATGAAGCATTCTGCCATATTCTAAATAACTGCTCAGGTGTCATTCATGAAAAGGTTGACCTTTTATTCCGTGATACACTCAGCAATGTGGAAAGACAGGAAATCTGTACGCTGATATATTATCCCAAAGAAAAACTTGAAATGCTCCACAAGGAATGTGAACTCCCTGAAGAATGGTACCGCATGATGCTTGGAAATCTCATTGAGGTCGCAAAACTCCTCTCCTCAAAATACACACGCTCAAAAGTTAGAAAAGCGATGCCAAAGGAATTTGCCTATATTATTGATGAGCTTTTGCATGTACAGAAAGATGAGGATGACAATCAGGTTCGTTATCACAAAGTTATCCTTGATACTATATTAAATATTGATAACGGTGATGAATTTATCATCGCACTTGCAAATCTGATAAAACGGCTTGCCGTAGACCATCTCCACATTGTCGGTGACATCTTTGACAGAGGTCCTTGTGCCGATATGATACTCGACCTTCTTATGGAGCATCATTCACTTGATATTGAATGGGGTAACCACGACATTCTCTGGATGGGTGCGGCTTGCGGAAACAAAGCATCTATAGCAAATGTCATACGAAACAATCTGAAATATAACAATACAAGAATCCTCGAAAACGGTTATGGTATAAGTCTTAGAAACCTTGCTCTTTTCGGAGAAAAAACATATAAAGATAAAGAACCGATGGACGCGGCACTCAAAGCAATATCTGTTATTTTATTTAAACTTGAAGAACAGATAATTTGCCGCCATCCTGAATATGAGATGAACGAAAGACTGCTTCTTTCAAAAATAAATCTTAATGATTTTACCATAAAAACTGCTGACTCTGATTTAAACAATAAAAATACTATAACTGCTAACACTGATATAAAAAGTAACTACAATAAAAATGACACTGATACCGTTTCAGACAGCAACGGTAACTCCGATTGCAATCCGACGGAATTACTTTATAAATTATCAGATACAGACCTGCCTACAATAAATCCTGATAATCCCCTGGCACTTACTGAACAGGAAAATGCCATTATGGACGAATTACAAGCTGCCTTTATCGGAAGTAACCGTCTGCAGAAGCATATAAAATTTTTATACGAAAAGGGCAGTATGTATAAGATATTTAACAATAATCTGTTGTACCACGGCTGTGTTCCTCTTGATGAATACGGAAACTTCGACGGAATCACACTTGATGGAGTTGTCTATCAGGGCAAAAAATACCTTGATTATGCAGATAAAATGGCAAGACTTGCTTATCTTGACAATGACAACGAAAATGCACTCGATTTTATGTGGTTTTTATGGGCAGGTCACAAGTCACCACTCTGCGGCCGTGTCATAAAGACCTTTGAGAGAAGTATGATAAACAATGAGAATACATGGCATGAACCGACAAACCCTTACTACAGATTTTATCATACTGAAAAGACCTGCAATATGATACTTCACGAATTTGGTCTTTTCTCACCTGAATCACATATCATAAACGGTCACACCCCTGTAAAAACTATTGAGGGAGAATCACCAATAAGGGCAAACGGAAAACTTCTTGTGATAGACGGCGGTTTCAGCAAAGCCTACCACGAAACAACCGGTATCGCCGGATACACGCTTATATTTAATTCACATGGAATGAGGATCAAAGCACACCACCCATTTGAAAGTGTGTATAAAGCACTTAGAGATAATAAAGATATAGACTCAGAATCTGAGATAGTTTACACGGCAATTCCAAGAATACTTGTCAAGGATACCGAAAACGGTAAACAGATACGAGATGAAATTTCAGACCTTAAGATGCTGCTTAACAGTGACGCCGTGAACTAATAACAATATCGGGCAGATATTCAAAATACTCTCTGCTGCTTACCTATAACACTGTTTGAAGTAACTTCCTTGATACTGTTAAACTACTGTCAATAAAAAGGGGTAAAACCAGCGTTTTGCTCCTGGCATCACACTACTTTACGAGCATTTTCCTATACTTAAAAAAGACTGTTGCACTAAAATTTTATGCTACAGCCTTTTTTATTTTTTAATTTTCTCACTACTTATACTACAACATTTTTATTTAAAGACTCTGCAGATATTCTCCTAGCAATTTCCTTTACATACTCTTCCGACTGTCTTTAAAAAATTTATTGTTTTGTGTACTCTTTAAAATATTTTTCAATTTCATCCTTATTCAGTTTATATTTTGTTCTTATTTGATTCTCTATTTCACTTTCAGACATTCCTAAATCCTTTAGTATTCCTATTGCACCAAAAATTCTTCCCTTTTTTTCACCAATTTCAATGCCACGCTTTTCACCGCATGCCTCGCCTTTCCTGTACTGTTCTTCTCTCTCAAGCCTCATGTGTTCTTCTTCGTCATATTCAAATATTGTCATCGAGATCACCTCCGCTTTATTTTTTATGAAAAATTCTTTTAATATTCCTTCTTCTATACACTCATCTACTGATTTTTTGACTGCTTCTTCATAGGTCATGCCTTGTCTGTGATATTTTCTGGTTTTTTCGACATATTTTATATATCCATCCAGCTCCGGACACCGTCTTTTTAACTCCTCATTGTAGCTTGGATTTACATTATACTGCGTTACCATAAGCTCAAGCTCCGGACTTTCATCTTTGCATTTATAGGCATTTGACAGTTTTAATATCTGTTTCTCAGGCTGCTCTTTACTTCCATAGTATAATGTCACAAAATGTGGTGTCGGAATTTCCTGTATGTATTCAGAATACAAATTTAATTCATGCTCCGCTATATACTTTTCATATTCATTTGCCACATATATAAGCGTTCTAAACGGCATATTAGGATTAAAAGTCGTCTGAAACTCTGTAAGCAGCATATTAAAATGTAAAATTATTGCATTATCATTTTTTCTTCCTATATAAATTGCACTGTTTAATGTAACTACTTCAAGTTCATCAGGATCAGCATACTCCGTTTTCATAATACTATTATACAATGACAGAGATTCTTTCTTACCCGAAAAAAGCTTGTATGCGACACCATCTTTGTGGTTTCTATAAATCCCTGTATTATTTTCTCTAGTCTGTGCTTTTGTTTTCTTCTCCTCAATATTTGCCATAAGCAGTCTCCTTTCATCGATGATGTACTCTCGGCAGTTTCTCAAAATGAATACTTTCGGGAGCACATTATGCGGACAACAGCATGAAAACCTTAATTCCATATCATTCTCCGCTTATTCTATTGTTGTATATTAGTTTTATAAGCAAAGAATCTTTATGAAATTAGATTTTATGAATATGTGTAATCTCACATTCAGATAATAAGAGTATTTGCTTAAATATATTTTAACATGATATTTTTTGAGACGCAACAAGGTTTTAAATATTATAAAATATTTCGTAACAGTTCAGCCATAAAAAGATAATTAGCAATACAATGAGCTTGTTCATTGTATTGTTAAGTACCTTTTTATGGTAGAATAGCCTTTCATTTCTGAAATGAGTAAACATAAGCTGCAAAGCAGCGACTGACAGCTCGCTGGCAGGTTTATGAATGTAAGAAATGAAAGGCTGAACTGTTACAATATTTCATTACTTATAAGTAACTGTTTACAGGTTAGCTTGAACAGTAACAAAAAAACAGACATAATAAGAATTCAAAAAGTATATACTTGTAATAACTGATTTAATGTGTTACAAGTAAGTCAGTAAAATAAATGATTGTATGTGTCACATTGACACCAAAATCCCCCCTTTATACAGCCAATATAAAGGTTTTTTTCTTATTTCTATAAAAGAAAAACTTATTATATTTGACAAATTGTCCGATGTTTTTGACTAAAATTAGTTTATACCACCGGCTTTTGTGATTCACGCTTAAATTTCAATCTACAACACTTTCAACCAATAATAAATACACCTTTGATATTTTTGCTGTAAAATAAACTCTGCAACAAAAAACCGCTGCGAAATATATGATAAAGCCATATATTCCGCAGCGGTTTATTTTAACCAGTATGATTTATTCTAAATAATTATACTTGCATCTACTGTAATCAGCAAAATAAATTTGCATCATCAACCTGCCATCATTCTATTATTACTGAAGAAGTGAAAGTACACCCTGGTTAGACTGATTAGCCTGTGCAAGCATAGACTGACCTGCCTGTAAAAGAATGTTATTCTTGCTGTATGCAACCATTTCTTCAGCCATATCTGTATCACGGATACGAGACTCTGATGTCTGAGTATTCTCAGCGGCTGTATCAAGGTTTGCTATTGTATGCTCAAGACGGTTCTGAACAGCACCGAGTTTACTTCTCTGTGCAGATACTTTCTTGATAGCTGCATCAATAGTTGTAGTAGCCTTCTGTGCTCCATCCTGAGTAGCAAGGTCAACCTTACCGCCATCAACTCCAAGAGATGCTGCACTCATGTCATCAATACCAAAGTTCATTGTCTGACCTTCGTTTGCACCAATCTGAAGTGTCATGCCACCATTAGCTGCTGTCTTAGTAGCAGATGCATCAAGACCAAGTTTTTTAGCAGTTTCGCCTGTTCCAAAATCTGAAAATGAAACAGAACCACTCTCACTGCTCACTACAAGACGACCATCCTTAGAAACATCAACAGTTACATCTTTTAACTTATCAGCATCATCTCTACCCTGATTATATGTATTGATTGCATCATTGATTTGTGTCTGTAATCCAGTTGCAACAGATGCCATAGTAGCATTAGCAGCTACAGCTGTCGGTGTGACTACCAATGACTGTCCATTGATATTCATATAAAACTTCTCTGTAGCAGCTACAGCGGCACCACTATAATTTGTTGTTCCTGTAGTAGCGTTAACTGTCCCTAAAGTCTTGCCTATTACGGTATCTGTATTCTTAGCACTGTCAATATCAATTTTAGAATCAGTTCCTTCTGAGCCTGATTTAATATTAAAGCTTGCTGCAGTACCTGCTACAGATGATTTTACAGTGACATGTGCTACTCCAAGTCCGCTATTGTCAATAGCTTCATTGATTTTATCCTGCATTATTGTAGCAGCTTTGCTTGCTTTTGAGCTATCTGCCTTTGTCCAGTCCTGCTTTAATGCAGCTTTTTCTTCACTTGTAAGAGTAGTCCAGTCTACAGTAATGTCTGCACCATCAATCTTTATAGTTTCTTTTGCAAAGAAAGTAGTAGCATCTGCTGAAGATGTATCTACACCTGTTGTCATGCCTGTTTCTGCAGCTTTCAGATTTGCTACCTGACCTCCAATTGTCTGGTTAGTTCCCTTTGAAACGCCCTGTGGTCCACCCAAAGAACCATCAAGAAGCTTCATTGTATTAAACTCTGTTGTGCTTGAGATTCTTGTAAGCTCATCCTGAAGCTGACTGATTTCCTTCTGTACTGCCTCACGGTCATCATCTGTCTCTGTACCGTTTGATG